>WNGP01000292.1_pt1 | contig 37965 bp, 36 predicted proteins | sample 5407671 | NCBI WGS metagenome assembly WNGP01 (sample SAMN13153381, study PRJNA577476) | soil metagenome | isolation source: 40 cm soil or saprolite under Garry oak tree replicate 2 | place: USA:California | collected 2016-06-15 | reverse complement strand
AGGCGATGAAGTCCGGGCTCTTGGTATTGAAGTTGGGCTCGCGATTGTCGGCGCGGGCCATGTCGGAGGCGAGCTCCGGCGCGGTCCAATTCGCCTGGCCCTGCAGCCCGCGTAGGGCGTTATAGATGGCGATTGTGGCGCTGTTCAGATCGGCACCCGTCTTGTAGAAGGTGTCCGTCGTCGTGAATCCCTGGGGATCCTCGACCAGGAGATCGGTGCACGCACCCGTCAGCCCGACGGAGAGCGCCACCAACGCGACCCAGGCTTTTCGTGTCATGGCAGTTCGCTCCTTATCGTGGCTCAGAAGGTGATGCTCAGGCCGAGGTTCCACGTCCGCGTGCGCGGATACGCGCCGATGTCGATCCCGCCGAAACGCGCGTCACCGCCCATGCTGTTCACATCCGGATCGAATCCCGAATAGCCCGTCAGGGTCCACAGGTTCTGAGCCGTGAGGTATAGCTGGGCTGCCTCCACACCCCGCAGCCAGCGCGCGGGGAGCCGGTACCCCAGCGTGAGCGTCTGGAGCCGTAGGTACGACCCGTCCTCCACGAACGTGCTGTAGAGCCGGCGGGGTCGCGAGCGGTTGGCGCGCGGGATGTCTGTGTCGGTGTGGGTCGGGGTCCAGCGGTCGCGCACGCAGGTCCGCTCGTTCGCCTGACCGATCGCGGCGCAGCCGTATGCCTCCCCCGCGTTCACGACCTTGTTGCCGGACACAAAGCTCAGGAGTGCGTCGAGCGAGAACGGCCCGTAGGTCAGCGTGTTGCTCAGGCCACCGTAGAACTTGGGATCGCCGTAGCCGAGGATGACCCGGTCCGCCGCCGTGATCACGCTGTCGCCGTCCGTGTCGGCGATCTTGTACTCGCCCGGCACACAGTTCGAGGTGGGATTCTTCAAGTAGCACTGGTCGCCCGACTGCCACAGGCCAGTGACGGCATAGCCGTAGATCGCGCCGAGCGGCTGGCCCACTTTCACGAGGTAGATGTCGTTCGGGGCGAAGAAATTGCCGGTCCGGGGCGCGAGGAATAACGCGGTGTCGACGCCAAGGTTGATCACCTTGTTGCGGTTCGCCGCGACGTTGAACGCGCTCCGCCAACTCAGGCGGTCACGCTGCAGGTTGATCGAGCCGACCGACAGCTCGATTCCCCGGTTGCGTATAGCGCCGATGTTGCGCAGCTGACTGGTGTAGCCGGTGGTAGAGGGCAGCGGGACGACCAGCAACAGGTCCTTGGTCGTGGACCGATAGTGATCGAGCGTGACTGTGACGCGGTGATCGAGGAAATCGGCATCGAAGCCGACATTGAACTGGGTCTGCTGCTCCCAGCGGAGGTCCGGGTTCGACTTGCGGGCGGCCGGGGCGAGCGCGGGGATCTCAATGCCCGCGGCGGTATACCATTGCGTGCTCAGCTGTGTCAGCGACTGGTATGACTCCACCGCCTGGTTCCCGACCTGGCCGTAGCTGAGGCGCAGCTTGAGGTCGCTGAACAGGGACTGGCCCTGCATGAAGGGCTCGTCTGTGATCCGCCAGGCGACCGCGCCCGACGGGAAGAACGCCCACTTGTTGTTCGCGCCGAAGCGGCTGGAGCCGTCGTAGCGACCCGTCAGCGTGAAAAGGTACTTGCCGCCGATGTTGTAGTTGGCACGTGCGAGGTAGGAGACGATGGCCGACTTGCCGACCCCGCTGCTGGCCGGCAGCAGTTGCGAGCCGGAGCCGAGATTGTAGACGGTGGTCTCGTCGGTCGGGAAGGTCGCGCCATCGCCGCGAATGTTCTCCCCATAGAAGGTTTGCACCGAGAACCCGCCCAGCACGTCGACATTGCCGGGCCCGAGGGCGTGACGGTAGCTGATGGTATTCTCGTTGGTGAGGTTCCGGATCTCCTCCGAGAAGATCCAGCCGGAACCACCGACGCCGCCGTCGAGCACCGTGCGCGGGGCGAAGAAATGAATCTTGTTGAACTGGAAGTTGCCGCCCAGCGTGCTCCTCAGGTGCAGGTCCGGTGTGACGTCGAGTTCACCGGAGACGCTCCCCAGCACCCGCGCCGTGGTGTTCAGGTCCGTCTCCTCGAGCGCGTTAGCGATGGGATTCGGGACCGGCTCGGTCGTCGGCGAGGTCTTGATCCAGTTGCCGGCGGCGTCCTTGGGCGCCACGAACGGCGCGAACTGCATGGCCGCCTGGATACCGTTGGCGCTGTTGCCCAGAGACCCGTTCTCCACCCTCGGCGCATTGCGCGTGACCTCGGTAAAGCTCAGGCTGCTGCCCAGCCGGAATCGCGGGCTCACGGTACCGTCGAGATTGATACGGACACCGTAGCGGCGGAAGTCCGAGCCGAGCTCGATACCGTCCTGGGCGGCGTAGTTGCCGCTGATCAGGTATCGCAGGCCCTGGTTTCCGCCCGAGAATGAGAGGGCACTGCTCGCCTGCGGTGCGGCGGCGCAATACCGCCAGGTGTCGCAGGTGCGAAGCATCATCGACGGGTAGTTGTAGGTTGGGGCGGAGGCGATTTGGGCAGCGGTGTACGGCTGCGCGAGCCCCGCATTGGCCGCCGCCTCGTCCGCGAACTGCATGTACTCCGGTCCGGTGAGCACTGGAATTGTCTTGTCCAGGCGCTGAAACCCGTAGCTCGTTTCGACCGTCACCCGACTCCGGTCCGCCTGGCCGCGCCTGGTGGTGATCAGCACGACACCGTTGGCACCTCGCGCCCCGTAGATCGCCGTCGCAGAGGCGTCTTTGAGCACGTCGATCGACTCGATGCCGTCGACATCAATGGACATCAGCGGGTTGGCCTTTGGATCCGACGACGAGGTCCCCTGTTCCGCAGGAATCCCGTCGATCACGTACAGCGGCTCGCTGTTCGCGCTGATCGAGCCGGTCCCGCGGACGCGGACGCGCAGACCCGCGCCCGGCATCCCTGAATTCGAGGTCACCTGCACGCCTGCCGCCTTGGCTTGGAGGCCCGTGGTCAGAGTGACGATGGGCGCCGCCCCGGCCTTGAACTCGTCCGCCGAGAGCGACGACACCGCCCCCGTCAGATCGTGCTTCTCGACCGTGGCATACCCGATGGCCACAACGGGGTTGAGCTCGATCGCGCTCTGCTGCAGCGCGATATCCACCACGGCCTGCTGGCCGTCTTGCACCGTGACGCCGGCCTCCGCGGGGACGTAGCCGACCAGTCGGGCTCGAACGCGGTAGGTGGCCGGTGGGACGTCGGCGATCGTGTACTGGCCGTCCGCCCGGGTCTCGACACTGAACCGCGTGCCGACGAGCGCTACGCGGGCGTTCAGGAGGGGCGTGTTCGTGGCCGCGTCGCGGACCGTCCCGACGATCGAGCCGGTTTGGCGCCTCGCTCGCCCGTCCGGCGCGTCCGAGACGAGAAGAATCTGGCCGGTTCCGTCTACCGTCGGCATGGCACCGGTGCCCTGAAGCAGCCGGTCGAGCGCGACCCGAACGGGGACCGCGTCCAGCCGCACCGAAACCGACCGCTCCAGCGGGACGACCCGACGCGAGTACGCGATCCGCACGCCGGCACGCCGGGCGACTTCGTCGAGCGCGTCCTTCAACGACACGCGCTCGAGCGCGATGGTTACCGTGTCGTCGAGTGGCGGGCGTACCTCCACTTGCCGCGCGGCGGCGCGGGCGGCCGTCGGCGTGCCCACTGCGACCAGTACGCCGGTAACCATGATCAGGAACCGCATAGCCAGTTTCCTCCGTCTAGTGTCGCCGACGAACCGGGACGAAGCGCACCAGTCGTCCGGTCCGCGTGGCGCGGATGTTGAGAACCTGTGCCAAAGCCTTCACGGCCTCGTCGGCCGACTTGCTCATGAAGGAGATGGTGACCCGCTCGCTGGCCAATGCTGCGTCGGTCTCGATCTCGAGGTCGTACCAGCGTTCGAGTTGCGCGATGACACGGGCGAGCGGGGCATCGTCAAACAGCAGCGCGCCACGGGTCCAAGCGAGATAGTTGGCCAGCGACACATCGTGCATGACCGTGGCGCCGCCGCCCGAGTCGAGCACGGCACGTTCGCGGTGGTGCAGCGTCACGAGCGCGGGCTCGGCGCCGTTCAAGCCGCGAAGCGCCACGCTGCCCTCCGCGACCACCACTTCTACGGAGGCTTCCTCCCGGTATGCGCGGACGCCGAACTCGGTGCCGAGGTCCTGCGTCGAACCGCGCTCCGTGCGCACGATGAAGGGCCGTTTCGCGTCGTACGCCACGACGAAGTACGCTTCACCCTCGAGATCCAACGTCCGCGTGCGGCCGCCGTAATCGCGGGGGACGCGCACGCGGGTGTCGACCCCGAGCAGCACACGGGAGCCGTCAGGCAACGTCAATGAGGACAACTGGCCGCGGGCCGTGGTGTACGCGCGCGGCGCACCGGCGCGGGGGAAAAACCAGAGCAGGGAGCCGGCAACGAGGACCGCGATTGCCGCCGCAGCGGCCTGCGTGGCCCACGATGCCGTCCACCACCGGCCGCTGGGTGCCACGAGCTCCAAAGAGAGCTTGGTATGCTCGAGACGCCTGAGCGATTCCGGGATGCCCCAATCTCGCGTGGTGTCGCCCGTGATTCGCCACACCGCCCGCAACTCGTCCCATAGCTCGCCGCGCTTGGGATCGCCGGCGATCCAGGCTTGGATTGCGGCTGCTTCCTCGGGCGAGCAGTCGCCTTCGATCAGACGGAGCAGGTCGGCTTGTTCGAACATGGGGCTCTCAATCCTGAGAACCCCTGACGAGTCCTAAAGTATGAAGAGGTACGGCGCGAGCTTTTCCTTGAGCAGCACCGCCGCACGCCACATCTGCGACTTGACGGTGCCCAGCGAGACCCCCGCACGCGCGGCGATCTCGTTGTAGCTGAGGTGCTGGTGACGACGCAGGACGAAGACCTCACGACACCGAGCTGGCAGCTCCGCGATCGCGCGCTGCACGGCATCGGCAAGCTCGCGTCGCAAATAGAGATCCTCGGGGCTCGATGCGGTTGGCGGCTCTTCTCGCGCTGCGCGCGCGATCCAGGCGGTCGCCACGCGGCGGTGGCGCAGATACTTCAAGGCGCGGTTCTTGGCCGCTACATACAGGTACGCCCGCGTCAGCTCCATCCCGCCGCGCCGGGCGCGCGAATCCCACAGGCGTAGGAAGAGATCGTGCACGAGGTCCTCGGCGGCGGCGGCAGATCCGACGAAGCGGAGGACGTACTCGCACAGGTCGACGTAATGCGTCTGGAACGCCGACTCCCAGGTGTGCTGCGTGGGATCGGCGACGGAGGGGGCGGCCGATCCGGACTGCGGGTTCGGGAGTACGTATCGCGAGGGCTCCGACATGGGCGCGTTGTCGTGGAACCGTACTTCAGCTATCAGGCCTGGCCTGGGAGTATACCCCCTACCCCGCCGCACGATCGGGGGATGAGCGATCGAATGATGTACGGCGCGGTCGATTGATTCTTGGAAGCGCCGAGCGTACGCTTACCATGTCGCCGGACCCTTCACGAGCTCGCCATGCCGGTGACTGCGAAGCTATCCCGAAAGTTCTACGAGAAGTTTGGGGATGATCTGACGAACGAGCTCGTGGAGTGGTTTAACGCGGTGGACGCTACGTACCGAGCCGAGTTGCGCGACATCAACGAGCTGAACTTCGCGCGGTTCGACGCCAAGGTCGACCAGCGGATCGCAGAACTCCGCGCCGTGCTGGCAGGAGCGGAGACACGACTCATCCGCTGGATGTTCCTCTTTTGGGTCGGGACTCTCGGCACTCTCGTCGCGCTGCTAAAGCTTTAGCCGGACCCCTGAAAACCGTGTGCTACAGCTCCACGTATGCCCCCACCTCAAACACTTGATTTGGCGGAATCTTGAAGAAAGCTGTAGCCCTGAGCGCGTTGCGCGACATAAACCCAAACAGCCGCGCCCGCCACATCGCCATCCCCGGCCGATCCGACGCGATCAACGTTTCCCGTCCCAGAAAGAACGTCGTGCCCGCCAGCGGAATGTCGAGATGGCTCGTCTTGCACGCCTCCAGCACCTCACCGATATCGGGGTCCTGCATGAATCCATAACGCGCCGTGACTCGGTGAAATCCTTTGCCGCTCCGCTTTACGATGACGCGTTGGTCGGCCGGTACGTGTGGAACATCTTCCGTCATGATCGTCAAGAACACGATCTTCTCGTGCAAGACTTTGTTGTGGGTCAGATTGAGCACCAACGCCGGCGGCGTACCATCTGCACTGCCATACATGAACACCGCCGTGCCCGGGACCCGAATCGGCGGCTCGGCCGCGATTTCGGCGAGCAGCATCTTCACGGGGAGCGACTGCTCGGCGATGCGTCGCGAGAGGACTTCGCGCCCGCCCTTCCATGTCGTCATCACGAGATACAGCGCGATGGCGATCACCAGGGGCACCCAGCCGCCGTGCCAGATCTTGAGCGCGTTCGCGGCCAGGAACGTGAGATCAACGATCAGAAACACTCCGGAGACGGCAGCGGCTTTGGGAATGCTCCAGCCCCATACTTCGCGACTCATGACGTAGAACATCACCGTCGTCAGCGCCATGAGCGTCGATAGGGCCACGCCGTACGCGCCGGCCAGATTACTCGACGTCTGGAAACCGAGCACGAGGGCAATCGTCAGGATCATGAGCATCTTGTTCACGGCGGGTACGTAAATCTGCCCGATCTCCCGTGAGGATGTGTGCTCGATCTCCATCCGCGGGATATAGCCGAGTTGCACCGCTTGCCGGGTGAGCGAGAACGCGCCGGAGATGACGGCCTGCGAGGCGATGATCGCCGCCGCCGTCGCGAGCGGGATGAGCGGAATCAGCAGCGTCGCCGGGGCCAGAAGATAAAAGGGATTGGCCGCGGCCTCGGGGTTGGTCAGCAGTAACGCACCTTGCCCGAAGTAGTTGAGCAGCAGTGCGGGCAGCGGGATCGTGAACCACGCAAGCTGAATCGCTGAATGGCCAAAATGTCCCAGGTCCGCGTACAACGCTTCGCCGCCTGTGACGACCAGGAAGACGGCGCCCAGCACGAGCAGTCCGCGTCCCGGGTCCTCGGCGAAGAACTTGATGGCGTGGGTCGGCAGCACCGCGCCGACGACGGCGGGGTGGCGCAAGATCCCGTTCAAGCCAAGCACCGCGATGGTGAAAAACCAGACCAGCATGACCGGCCCGAAAACGGCGCCGACCCGGGCGGTGCCACGGCTCTGGAAAAGGAAGAGCCCGACAAGAATCGCCAACGCGATCACGATCACCCATTGCTGCAGCGCCGGTGCCGCGATCTCGAGACCTTCCACCGCGGATAGCACCGAAATCGCGGGCGTCAGCGCGCCGTCCGCGTACAGCAATGCCGCACCGAAAATCCCCAGCACGATCATCAGCCGGCGGGGCGTAAGGCCGCGCGCGACCCGGCTCCCGTTGACCAGCGCCATCAACGCGAGTACGCCACCTTCGCCCTTGTTGTCGGCGCGGATGATCACGACGTGATACTTCACGGTGACGATCAACAGCAACGACCAGAAGATGAGCGACAGGACGCCCAGCACGTTGCCTTGTGTGACCGGAATACCGTGCTGTCCGTGGAACGCCTCCCGCAACGCGTACAGCGGGCTGGTCCCGATGTCGCCGTAAACGACGCCCAGCGCGAGCAGCGAGAGACGGGCGAGATAGCGACCCCTGGGGGGGGGGCGGGTCTGCGCGCTGGTCATGTGGGGGTTTTGAGGTGCGGCAGGGGCGCTCATTGCGGGGGAACCCTATGCAAGCGCGTCCAGAAAGGCCAGAGGATCACCAAACTCAAAGCGCCAACAGCACTTACGAGAAATGCCGTCGCCCCACTCACGCGTTGAAAAATGACCCCGAGCGCGATCCCGCCGATCAACGCCGCCACCCCGGTCAGCGCGTGGTAGACGCCAAACCCGCTCCCCCGATGACCCCCCGTCGCGGCGGAGACGAGCGCACGCTCCGGACTTTCCGTGAGCCCGGCGACCACGCCGAGCGATAGAAACGTAAGCCAAGCCGCCAGCGGACTCGCCGCCGACCACATGCCTGCCGCCAGCACGACATAGCTGAGCCAGCCGATCCACATCGTTCGCGACGGGCCGATCCGATCCGACAGCGCGCCGCCCACGAACGAGGTGGAGGACCGAACGACGTGTAATCCTGCCCAGAGCAACGGGATGAGGGCGACCGCAATGCCTAATCGCTGAGCCCTGAGGATCATGAGCGTTTCAGGCATGCGGAGGAGATAGAAGACGGAGATCGCGATGACGGACGGCGGTAGAGGGCGGTAGGGGGCGGGAGGGGGCGGTACGGTCTCGGATCGTTCCTGCGCTCCTCCCGCCCCCTCCCGCCTCGTACTGCCTCTAACCGCCCACGTCGCCAAGACCAGCACCAGCACACCGGGCACGAGGCTCGCGACAATCACTCTCCGCACGTCTGCGCCCGTGGACAGCATCCACCAGGCAATCAGCGGCCCAATCACCGCGCCCACATGGTCGAGTCCGCGCTGCAATCCGAACGCCCGCCCCACGAGGGGTGGTGGCGTCACATCCCCGATTAGCGCGTCCCGCGGCGGGGTCCGCAGCCCCTTCCCCAGGCGGTCGACGACACGCAGCGCGATGACCTGCCACGCTGCCGCCGTGACCGCGATGATCGGCCGCACGGCAGCCGCCAGGAAGTATCCGCCAACGATCAGTGGTCCGCGGCGCGATGGACGGTCCGCGAGTCGCCCCGCGATCAGCTTGACGAACGCCGCAGCCGCGTCCGCCGCGCCGTCGAGCGCGCCCAACGCCGCCGCCCCGCCGCCCAGCACACCGGTGACGAACGCCGGCAGCAGCGGGTACACCATCTCGCTCGCGAAATCGTTGAGAAGAGAGACTGCACCGAACAGCTTGACCTGCTTGGGAAGCTGATTACTCACCCAGGCCGAGTCCCCAGCGGATCAACGTGACGGGCAGGCCGCCGTACGGGAGCACGGCGTCGTGGAAGGCGCGCAGCGAAAAGTGGCTGCCCCTGGCTTTCCGAAAATCGTCCCGCAACCGGAGCAGCTCACGCCGCCCGACGGCGTAGCAAAGCTGATACGCGGGCCAGGCGCAGTAGCGCCGCACCTCCGCCTCGGCGTTGCCGCGCTCGACGTGCAGCTCGTTCACCATCTGGTCGACCGCCTGCTCCCGGGTCATGCCGCGCGTGTGCAGGCCCACGTCCAGCAGAATGCGCATCGCCCGCCACAGCAGATGCACGCGCTGGAAGAACAGCTCCTGGTCGGAGGCGTAAAAGCCCTCCTCGCCCATCATGTCCTCACAGTAGAGCGCCCAGCCTTCGACGGTCAGCGGGGTCCAGAGGTTCTTGCGCACGTGCGAGGACGACTCTTTCGCGATGACGAGCTGCAAATGGTGACCTGGGTAGCCCTCGTGTAGCGCGGTCGCGGCGAGCTCGTAGCGGCAGTGATCGCGCAGAATGCGCTCCTGCTGCGCGGCGGGCAACCGGGAATCGGGCACCGTCACGTAGAACCAGCCGGTCCGGTCGCGACTGTAGGCGCCCGGGCTGTCGTAGGCGGCGTACGGAATGACCGGCCGCATGAACGCCGGCGTGGGAATCACACCGAGTGGCGCCGTGGGAATGGGCGCGAGCTTGCGCTCCGCCACGAAGTCGCGTGCCCGCGCCATCTCCTTCGAGTAAGCCTCCACCAGCTCGTTGGGCGCAGGATGATCGGCGCGGAGCTTGTCGACCAACTCGGGCCACGGTTTCCCGTCGAGGCGCGCGCCGATGCGCACCAGATCCGCCTCGATCTCTTCTTTGAGTCGCAGGCCGTAGCGCCACAATTCCGGTGCGGTATCGCGCAGCGCGTGCTGGTAGTGGAGCAGGAAGTTGAAGGCGTCCTCGCCGATCGCGAATTGCTCGGTCCCCATCTCGAGCCAGCGCTCGAGATGCGCATCGAACTTGAGCAGCGCGTCACTTGCCTGCGTGGCGGCGGTGCCGAGCCGGGCCGCGTGCATGGGCGCCTGGGCGCTGAGCGCGGCGGCCATCTCTTTGATGAGCATGCGCCCGCCCTCGGTCATGCGCACGGCCGTCTCGACGAAGACGCGCACTGGCTCTTCGAGCGCGATCTTGAGATCCTCGAGAAAATTGGGGATGTCTTCCAGCCGCCCGATCGCGGCGGCTGCCTTCTCGGCGGGCGTACGGTCGGCGGAGAGCAAGAGGTGGTGCAGCCCGCCGAGGAGATGCGAGAGCCAGAACTCGGGATTCTTAGCCTGGGGCTTGAGCTTCTCGTAGCGGCGCAGCGCGACGCGGATTTCGTTGAGCAGCGCGGTGCGGTCGATCTCCTCTTCCAGGTCGGCCGCGTTCACTTCCTCGAGCGCCGCCGCGATCGATTTGAGCGCAGCGAGGTGCGGGGCGAGCGCGCCCGGGCTGTAGCGACCGTAGCGATCATCGTGCCCCGGCACGCCGGCCTGCGTCGCGGCGACCGGATCCATCTGCCAGTAGAGATCGAAAAACGACTTCTCGACGTCGCGGAAACTCATGCGTTCAACAACCGGTGGCACTCTTCGTCGGACAACACCCGGTCGGTCCGCTTGGCCGCGTCGAATAGCGTGCGGCACGCGGCTTCGTCGGTGGGATCGTAGCCATGGTGCTCGAGCCAGTACTTCACGTTCGAGATGCCCGATACCGGCGAGATCTCGATGCGCTGCTCGAAGCCAAACTCTTCGGCGGGGACAGAGCTATACACGCGATCGGCGAGCCAGTTGTGGCCCTTCTTCTTCGCCTTGATGATCGCCGCGGCGTGGACGCCGGTCCCCGTCCGAAACGCGTCGTGACCGACCACGGGATAGTTCACCGGAATCGGCACGCCGACTGCGTCGGCGACGAGGCGGCAGTACTCCGGTAGCTTGCGAATGTCCCCCTGGTGCGCGCCCAGCAGCTTCAGATTGACGATGAGAAGATCCATTTCGGCGTTGCCGACCCGCTCCCCCACGCCCAGCGCGGTGGCATGGACGCGATCCACACCGGCCTCAATCGCCGTGAGACAGTTGCTCAGCCCCATCCCGCGGTCACGGTGACCGTGCCAATCGATTTTGACATCGTTCTGCTTGACGATTTCCTGCTTGACGAAATTGACGAGTGCGCGAACGCCATCCGGAGTTGCGTGACCGACCGTATCGGCGAGGCAGATACGGCGCGCCCCGCAGGAGATCGCGGCTCCGTACAGCTCCCTCAACGTTTCCGGCCTCGCGCGGGTCGTGTCTTCGGTGACGTACATGACCGGTAAACCGTGCTTCACGGCGAACGTCACCGCCTCCTCGGTGGCGGCGACGATCCGGTCGATCGTCCAATCTTCCGTATACTGGCGAATCGGGGAGGAGCCGATGAACGTGGCGGCTTCGATCTTGACGCCCAGCTCGTCGGAGATGCGCACGATCGGCTCGATGTCGGCCAAGACCGTGCGGGCCGCGCAGTTGGGGGCAATCGGGAGCTTCTGGTCGCGAATCTCCTTCGCCAGAGCGCGAACCTGCTCTACGACCCGCGGACCGGCGCCCGGCAAGCCGATATCGGCCGCCACAATGCCGAGGTCGGCCATGAGGTGCAGGAGGCGCTTCTTGACGTCGACGGAAGGATCGGTGACCGAGGGCGACTGCAGCCCGTCGCGCAACGTCTCGTCGTTCAGGTCAACCTGGGCGCGGGTCCAATCGAAGTGGCCGTCCGCACCACCGGCACTGTTCCAGTCGTAGATGAGCTGCCGCTCCTCCATGAGTCTAGTGTCGCCCCCGCTCCTAGCCAGGTCAAGTTGCACCCACGCCAGACGTCATCATAGTTTGCAAGCGTGATTGCCGCGCTTCTCGCGAACGACCGGATCCGTGCCGCACGCGCGCATATTGAGCGCTCGGACGAAGCCACCCTTGCCCGCCAGGCAGCGTTATCCGCGATTCCTGCACCCACGGGTGCGGAAGCGGCACGCGGCGCGCGGGTGGCGGAGTTCTTTCGGGAGATCGGCCTCGCGCACGTGAAGATCGATGAGGTCGGCAACGTCCGCGCATGGTACGGTCAACAGCAGACAGGCGGGGGCGGCGGGGGCGGGGGGGGCGGCGCCTGGGTTGTCTTGAGCGCCCACCTCGACACCGTGTTTGGGCCCGAGCTGGACGTCTCGGTGGCGCGGCACGGGCCACGGCTGGAAGGGCCCGGGATCGCGGACAACGCGCGCGGGCTGGCGGCGCTGGTGTCGATCGGCGAGGCGCTCACGCACGCGCGCGTACACACCGAGCGTCCGATTCTGTTCGCCGCGACCGTCGGCGAGGAAGGATCAGGCGATCTGCGCGGCGTGCGACATTTGCTCGACGGGCGGATTCGCCCGCATGCATTTATCGCCCTCGACGGCGCCGGCATCGAGCGCATCGTCCACCGCGCGCTCGGCGCACGCCGCTACCGTGTCACGTACTCGGGCCCTGGGGGGCATTCCTGGGCGGCGTTCGGCGTCGCGAACCCGGCGAATGCCGTTGGCCGTGCAATCGATCAGATCGCGAGTCTTCCCGCGCACAGCGGACCGCGTACCGCGCATTCCGTCGTTCGCCTCGGGGGTGGGACCAGTCTCAACTCGATCCCGCAGACGGCCTGGTTCGAAATCGATCTCCGCAGCGAAGATCCGCGGGCGCTCCAGCGTCTCGATGACGCGGTGAAGACGACGGTCGCGGCGGCACTGCAGGAGGAGAATCGGCAACGCAGTCTGGGGACGTCACCGCTGACGATGGACGTCCGGCGCGTGGGCGACCGGCCGTCAGGGCTGACGCCGCGCAGTCACCCCCTCGTGCAGACCGCCGTCGCCGCGACCCGCGCGGTGGGCCACGAACACCAGCTCGCCTGTGGCTCGACCGACGCCAACATCCCGATCGCGCTCGGTGTCCCGGCGGTCGCCCTGGGTGCGGGCGGTCGCGCGGGCGACGCTCACCTGCCGACGGAGTGGTACGAAAACGAGACAGGCGCGCTCGGCATCGTGCGCGCCCTGCTCGTCACCGCGGCGATGGCTGAAGCTCGAGCAGCGTAATCTCCGCCGGCGCGCCGAGCCGCAGCGGCGGCCCCCAGTAGCCCGTCCCCCGACTGACGTAGAGCCACATCGATTCGAGGCGATGCAGCCCCGCCACGAACGGCTGAAATAGCCGCACCAGCAGATTGAAGGGGAAATACTGCCCGCCGTGGGTGTGCCCGGAGAGCTGGAGGTCGTACCCCGCCGCCTGTGCGGCGAACGCACTGCGCGGCTGGTGCGCCAGCAACACGCGCACGTCGCTGGGCGGCGCACCGGCGACCGCCGCCGCCGGATCGGAGGCCGCGGAAAGGTCGGTGACGCCGGCGAGGAGCAGTCGCCCCGCGCCCCGCTGCACGATCCGATGTTCGTTCGAGAGGACCTCAATACCCAGTCGCTCGAGCTCCGCGATCCACCCCCGCACATCCCAGTAGTACTCGTGATTGCCCGTGACGAAGTACGCGCCATGCGGCGCCCGGAGACGACCGAGGGGCGCGACGTGCTCACGCAGGTCCGGGACGAGCCCGTCGGCTACGTCGCCGGTCACCGCCACGAGATCAGGCCGTAAGGCGTTGGCGCGATCGACCACCGCATCGACGAAGCGGCGGCGGATTGTGGGCCCAATGTGCAGATCGCTGAGCTGCAGAATCCGAAACCCAGCGAGATCGCTGGGAAGGTCCGCGATAGGCACCGTCACTCGGACCACGCGCGGCCGCCGCGCGAGCACGATGCCGAGGAGCGTGAGGAACGCCGCTCCGCTCACAACGGCCCCGACCACCTGGACCGTGTTGGGCAATCGGAGCAGGTCGATGACGACGAAGGACACGATGAGGAGCGAGGAGAGCCCCATCGCCGTATATGCCGCCCAGTCGAGCACGCGCATCGCGAATCCGGGGCTGCGCTCCTCCGCACGATCGCGACGCGCGGCGAAGAGCGCGACAAGTGGCAGCCAGGCCACGAGGATCACGCCGGCCCAGGCGATCATCCGTGTCAGGCCCGCGATGGGCGCGGGGCCGAGCACGTGTGCGCCGACGTAGACGTGGAACAGCGTCCACAGGCTGCCCACGATGCCGAGCCGCACCAGCATCTGTGTCCTGGTCAATGCGCGGCTCCGGCCGAGCCAACGCCGCGGCTTTTGTGCATGAGGGGCAGGAGCGCCAGGGACAACACGAACACCGTCCCGAACAAGAGGAAGAGCTGCTCGAACGACAGCATCATCGCCTGCCGCGTCACGATGCCGTTGAGAAATCCAATCGCCTTGGTTTGGGCGAGCGCCGGGACTTCGCCGCGCGCGATCAATGCCTGCGTAATCGCCCCGAGCCGCTCGCGCGTGGCTTCGGCGTACGGCGTCACGTTGGCCGCGAGATCGGCCCGGTGGATCGCGGTGAACCGCTGCAACAGCGTCGCCGAGATCGCGATGCCGACGCTGCCACCGAGCTGCCGCATCAGGTTGAAGAGCCCCGTGCCGTTCGGGATCTTTGACATCGGCAGATCCGCGAGGGCGAGGTTCGTGAGCGGCACGAAGATCAGGCCAAGCCCGACGCCGCGGAAAATCAGCGGCCAGAAGAAATCGACGAAACCGCTCTCGGTCGTGAAATGCGCGTGCTTCCACATCGAGAGGGCGAAGATCCCGACGCCGGCGGCAATCGATAAGCGGCCGTCGAATTTTCCCTGCAGTCGTCCCATGAACCCCATCGTGAATGCGCTGGCGAGCGCGCCCGGCAGAATGACGAGGCCCGTTTGATTCGCGGTGAAATTCCGCACGTTTTGTAGGTACACCGGCAACACGAACACCGTCGCATACAGACAGACACCCAGCACCAGCCCAAAGATCACTCCCACCGCCAGCTGGCGACTCTTCAATATTCGCAGGTCGACCACCGGGTGGTCCGTGCGCAGCTCGTGCCAGATGAACGTGATCAGCGAAAGCGCGCTGGTGATCGCGAGCAGCCGGACCTGCCCCGACGACCACCAATCGAGTCGCTCACCGCGCTCGAGCATGGTCTGCAAAGCGCCGATTCCCACAGCCAGCAAACCCAGGCCGACGAAGTCCACCCGCTCGGCGCGCTGCTGATGCAACGAGTCGTTGATGAACGACATCGTCAGCGCCAGGGCGAGCATCCCGAAGGGGATATTGATGTAGAAGATCCACGGCCAGCCGTAGGTATCCGTGATCCAGCCGCCGACGGTGGGCCCGAGGGTCGGGCCGACCATGACGCCGACGCCGAAGATCGCCATCGCCGTGCCGTACTCTTCGCGCGGGAACTCCTCGTACAGAATCGCCTGCGAGGTGGAGAGCAGCGCCCCACCGCCCAGCCCCTGCACGATCCGCCAGAAGACCAGCGCCTCGAGCGATCCCGCGTTGCCACACATGAATGACGCGAGCGTGAACAAGGCGATCGAGCCCGCGAAATAGCGGCGCCGCCCGAAATACGCGGACAGCCATCCCGTGATCGGCAACACGATGACGTTCGCGACGATGTAGCCGGTCGAGACCCAGGCGATCTGGTCCAGCGTCGCGCCCAGGTTACCCATCATGTGCGGGATCGCCACGTTCACGATGCTGGTGTCGAGCAGCTCCAGCACCGACGCGAGCGAGACCGTGATCGCGATTATGTACTTGAAGCGATAGCGATCCGGTGCGGCGGACAGCGGTAAGGCGGCGGCAGTCATAGTGCTAGTGCGTTTTGATCGTCGCGACGACGCTCATGCCGGGCCGGAGCGGGTGCGCCGGATCGGGGGCACCGTCCAGATGGATCCGAACCGGAATGCGCTGTACCACCTTCGTGAAGTTGCCGGTGGCGTTGTCGGGCGGCAGCAGCGAGAACTTCGCACCGGTCGCGGGCGACAGACTCTCGACGTGACCGCGGAAGTGGATCCCCTTGTATGCATCGACCGTGATGTCGGCGGAGTCACCGGGCGTTACGTCGGCCGTCTCTGTCTCCTTGAGGTTCGCCGTCACCCAAACATCTTCGAGCGGCACGACGCTCATCAGCGGCTGACCCGGCTGCACGAGCTGGCCGATCTCGACCGTCTTTTTCGACACGACGCCGTTTGCGGGCGCGGTGAGACGCGTGTAGGACAGCTGGAGCGCGGCTTGATCGCGCGACGCGCGGGCCGCGGCAACCCGGGCATCGGCGCCGACCAGCTGCGCCTGCGCCGATGCGAGCTGTGCTGCGGCGGCGGCGGCCGCGGCACGGGCGGCGTCGAGTTGCTGTTGGCTGACGACGTTCTGGATCGCGAGCGGCTCCATCCGCGCCAGATCGGCAGCCGCTTTGAGGGCGTTCGCCTGCGCCTGCGCCACAGCGGCGTCCGCCTGCCCCACGCGCGTGCGCGAGCTCACAGTCGAGAGCAGCGCTGCGAGATCGGCATCGGTCTGCGCGAGCCGCGCGCGGTAATCGCGATCGTCGAGCACGACGAGTGTGTCGCCCGCTTTCACGGTGCGATTCTCGTCCACGCGCACCTCGGCGACGAAGCCACCCACCTTCGGCAGCACCGGGATGATGTGGCCGTCCACTTGCGCGTTGTCGGTCGACACGTGCGAGCGGCTGAACCACCACTTCCGCGCGCCAAACAGAAGCAGCCCGGCCAGGATGACGCCCATGATCATGAACACGGTGCGCCGTGAGCTCTTCTCGCCGGGTTTTTGCGGCGCCGCCGGCGGTGCCGAGGGTGCGGGCCGAATTCTCGTTTCCGTGGGTTCCATCGTCGTAGCCATTGGTCCTGTTCCTTTAATGCAAGGTCCGCGCGCTGCCCACTGACCGGGCCAGCGCAATGCGCGCCGATACCGCCGCGAAACGCGCATCGATGTCCGCGTCACGCGCGCGGAGCAATGAAGATTGAGCGTTGATGACTTCGATGTTGCCGGCGACGCCAGCTTTGAAACGCTGGCGCGCTTCGGAGACTTCCTGGGCCGCCAGCTCTAAGCGCTCGGCAGCGATCTGCTGCTGGGCGCCCGCCGAGCGCAGATCCAGCAGCGCGCCGTCGACATCGGCCTCGACTTGCTGGCGCAGGTCGCGCGCGCGCACGTCCGATTCATGCGCCACCGCCTCCTGCTCCGCCTTCCGCCCCTCACGCCGGAAGCCGTCGAGAATTGGCAACGTGACTTCGACTGCTATCTGCCGTGTGCTGACGGCGTCGGAGACGCGCAGCCCGCTGACTCCGTAGTCCGCCTCAAGATCCAGCCGGGGCAGCCGCTCGGCCGAAATCGCGCTCACCGCCTGGCGCGCCGCCGCGCCGCGCGCCTGCTCGGCCATGAGATCGGGACGCCTCGCGATCGCCTGGGTCACCGCGGCGTTGCGGTCCGCCGGGACGTCGGCGGCACCGAGCTGCGCACTCAGGCTGTCGGTTAGCGTGATCGGCGTGCTGGGGTCGAGGCTCAACGCGCGCGCGAGATCGATTCTCGCGCGATCGAGCTGATTCGCCGCCACGACGAGACGACCCGCAGCGTCTGCCAGCTGCGTCTTGGCGCGCGTAACGTCGATCGACGCGCTCACGCCCGCCCGCTGTTGCGCGACCGCCAGACCGACCAGCTCGGCCGCCAGGGCCGAGTCCGCCTGGCGCGCAGCGACGACCGCCTGCGCTCGCGCCGCGCGCGTATACGCCAACGCGACGTTCTGTGCGGCGGTCTCGATGACCGCGGTGCGATCCGCGTTGGCCGCGTTCACCTGCCCACGTGCGGCGCTCACGCGACTCACGCTGGAGAGATCGAAGAGCGTCTGCGTGACCCGCGCGCGGCCGTCATAGGCATTGAAGGGCGGTACGAGGGACGGCAGGTTGACCCCCGGCAGCTTGAAGCCGAGCGTCTGCGGATTGAACGTGCGGTTCACCCACGAGCCCGCGAGTGAAAGATTGGGCAGTAGCGCCGCGCGTGCTTGCCGGACGCGCGCGCCCGCGGCGTCGCTGCGAAATCCGGCGATGGTGACTGCCGCGGGGGCGGTGTCCGCGCTGGCTCCCGATGCCTGGCGGACGGCGCCTGCAAAAGAGAGCCGGAGGGCGCTCGGGGAGGGCGCCTGCGCCTGAAGGACTTGAGCGCCCAGCAGCGCGATGAGTACGAGCGATAGCCTACTTGCTGATGCCATGGAGATAGAGATCGATGTGAGTGTCGAGATAATTGGCGACGTTGAAGCCTTCGGGCATGCATGCCGAGAAGGCTTTGCGGGCGATGACAGCGTGCATGAGCGGCGACATCGCCAGTTTGGCCGCCACCATGACGTTCACCGGACGAAACTCGCCGGCTTTGATGCCCCGCTGGATGACGCCGGCCATGAGCCGATGCCCGCGCGTCACGACTTCTTCGTAGTAGAAGCGAGCTAACTCGGGGAAGTTCCCCGCTTCCGCCATCATCAGCTTGGGGATGCCAACCAGCGACGTTTCACCGACGAGACGCCAGTACTCCCGCACCAGGCGCTCCAGGAGGTCGCGCGCACTCCCGGTGAACGACTGCGCGAGCGCCTCGCCTTGGGCGATCACCTGGACGATGGTCTCGCGGATGAGCGCTTTGAACAGCGCCTCTTTATTCGCGAAGTAGAGGTAGATGGTCCCTTTGGTCACGCCGGCCCGGCGCGCGACGTCTTCGAGCTTGGTTGCAGCGAAGCCGCGATCGGAGAAGACCTCGAGGGCGGCGGCCAGGATCTCGTCGGGACGGGCGTCCTTGCGGCGGTGCCAGCGCGGGCGCGCGGCACGGGACGAACGACGCTTGACAGCAGTTGCGGGCATTGGGTCTCCAAAGTTACTAACTGAACAGTCAGTAAGTAACTTTAGGTTCCCGCCTGGGTCAACCCCTCAGCCGGTAGAAGCGGATCAAGTCCGTGTTCGGCGCGGCCCGGCCCAGCTGGCGCAGCAAGACCACGATCTGGCCGCGATGGTAGGAGGAATGATTGATGAAATGGCGAAACATCTGCCGGAATGAGTGGACGTATTCGCCGCCGGTGGAAGGCTTTACAACCCGCGTCTCGTCGAGACGGGGGTCGTTCAGACCTGCCACGAACGCCGTGCGCTCGCGCTCGACCTGCTCCCACCGGCTCCGAACCTCCGCCAGGCTGCGGAGGTCGGTGCCTTGTGCCACAGCCGGATTGGGCCTTCCCAACCAGCGATGCAGCCACAGCTGCTCGGCCCACACAATGTGACCGAGCGTTCCATGAATCCCGCCAAAACTGCTCTTCAGGTCGCGAAAGTACTCATCGTCCGGCAGCTGGGCGACCGCGTCGAAGATGATGCGGTGCGCCCAGGCATTGTAGTCGAACAACTCCAGGAACTCGTTCACCCTTACCGCGCGGGCGCGAGCTCGCCGGCATCCATTACGGAATCCTTCACCTGCTTCCCGTCGATCACCTGCTGGTCGCCGATGACCGACCCTCCGACTTTCGCGTTCTTCACCCGCACGCCCTTGCCGAGGATGCTGTTGGCAATCGTGCTGCCCTCGATGGAGCTGCCGGCTTCGATCGCGACATTGGGGCCGATCGTCGCATCGCTGAGCGTCACGCCCTCCTCAACGTAGACCGGATCCTTGACCTGAACGCCCGGGGGCACCTTTCCGGGCCGTCTGCCTCGTCCGTGCTTCAGGAGGTGCTCGTTCGTCTCGAGGAGCGTGTCGACCTTGCCGCAGTCGTACCAGCCGCCCACTTCGCTCACGAACAGCTTCTTTCCTTTATCCACCATGTACTGGAAAGCGTCGGTCAAGTAAAACTCGCCTCCCTTCCCCGGCGGGCTTTTGAGGACATGTTCGATCCCTTCGAACAGCGTGCGCCAATCCTGTACGTACTGGAGGCCGATGTTAGCGCGTCGAGAGATCGGCGTGCTCGGCTTCTCGACGATCTTGGTCATGTGGCCCTGCTGGTCGGTCACAACCACGCCGAACCGCTGGTAGTCCTCGACTTCTTTGGTCCAGATGATGCCGTCGGCCTTGGTCGTTTTCACGATCGACAGGTCGGCATCAAACAACGTATCCACGAAAATGACGATGACCGGACCGTCGACGTAGGGGCGCGCGAGGTTCACCGCCCCCGCGGTGCCATCGAGCACCTTCTGCTCGATGAACCGCGCGGGAATGTCGTAATGCTCTCGCACATACGCTTCGACTTTTTCTTTCAAATGGCCCGTGATGATAATCAGCTCGTCGAGGTGCCCCGCTTGACGGAGCGCGTCCATGACGTAATCCATCACCGGCCGCCCAGCGACGTTCACGAGCGGCTTGGGCACCCGCTTGGTGAGCGGCAAGAGACGCGTGCCTTTCCCAGCCATCGGCATGATCACCTTCATTTGACCCGTCCGTAGCGGTCTTTGAGCCGGACGACGTCGTCCAGCTCGGGCGTGGAGGCTTCGAGTAGATCGGTCACGACGACGGCCTCGAATTGATGGATCTGTTTGGGAGGAATGTGAAATGCTTCACCCGCGCGCGCGCGCCGCTCGATCAGCGTCTCGCCGTGCTGGATACGCAGGATGATCTCGCCGGAGAGAACGTAGATCGACTCATCCTTCTTATTGTGATACTGCAGCGAGAGCACGTGGCCCGGCTCGATATGCAGGATCTTGCCGACGTACTGGTCGGCCTTCGCCCAGATAAGCTCGTATCCCCAGGGCTTCTCGACCCGATAAGGGAGCCCGCCCCCGCTCACGCCAACCTCAATTTCAGTGACGACGGCACGGTCACGCATGCCGTCACACATACCCCGCAGCCGACGCAGCCTTCCGGCTTGAGTACGGGACGGCCGCGGTCGTCGAGCGCGAGGGCTTTCTCGCCGATTGGGCAGGCGCGCGCACACACGCCACACTCGGTGCCCTGAAATGTGATGCAGCGCTGTGGGTCCAACTCGAGGATGCCCATGTGCACCTGTTCCCACGGCACGCGCGTGAGGGCACCCGTCTCACAGGCAGCGGCACACGGCATGTCCTCGCAGGCGATGCACGCGCGCGTCGTCGGATCGAGATACGGCGTTCCCGCCGCCAGACCGCTGCTGTTCGCCGGCATCTTGAGGATGGCGTGCACGGGGCAGACGTCGATGCAGTCGCCACAACGCGTGCAGGCGGCGACGAACGCCACTTCCGGTGCCGCGCCGGGCGGGCGGAACCAGCGCTTCGGGGCGACGCGCTCCTCGGCGCGCTTCGCGACCTCGTTGAGCACCTTACCGATAGTTTGCTGAAAGAACGCGCGCCGGTCGTTCAAAAGCTCGGCTCCAGGCTGACCTGCCAGCGAAACCCGAACCGTTGGTCGGTCGCGTCGGCAGCGTAATTCCAGCGATTCACCGCGAACGGCACCTCGAAGCGCATCGTCCAGGCCAGCTCGTTGATGTGGGGGTGGAGGACGAGCCCCACTCCGCCATCGTACAAGGTCGTGAACGACTTGCCGCTCGGCGAGGATGGAACGGCGGTCGGATCGACCAGCCCAGCATCCACGAACGCGGCGACGCTCGCATCCGCGAACAGCTCCCCCCCGAGCCGCTTGGAGCCTTCGATGTTCAGGGCAACCGCCCAGCGCCCGCCCAGGTCGGGCCGGAAGGCCCGCAGGTTGGCATCGCCGGGCGCGTGATAGTGAAAATCGGGACGCACGAGGAGCGCGCCACGGCTGCGCAGCAGCGGGTTCGTGAAGGTCCCGTAGGGATCGGCACCAGCCAACATGATGCGACGTTGCAGCGCCGGCGCGTCCTGCGCGAGGTAAGCGCCGCCGAAGACTCGGGCACCCAGGGTCGTCTTGAGAATGAACGGCGTGCGCACGCTAACCTCGGCCGTCGCGCGCGCGAACCCCTCAACGTCGTAGCGCCTGGAGAACTGCTGGCCGGGCCCCGGATTGCGGTACACGACACCGCCACGGACGCTCCCTCGGGCCCGCCAGACTCGGTCGCCGTGCCGGCTCACGACCGAACCCCACGGTCCGACCTCGACGGTCCCTGCGTTTTCCCACAGCCGTCGATCCACATAGCCGATGTCGTTGACGGCCATCCAGATGGCATCGAAACCGGCGTGGGGGTCGGCGCCAAAGGTGAGATGCCGGCGCAGCGAGCGATCGACGTGGACTGCCGCGCCCGCTCGGCCCTCGACGTACCACCCCGACACCCCGGTCTCGGTGCGCGGCAGCGCGTGGCTCACCGGGTTGCCGAAGCGGAAGTAGTACCCTTCCCGGTGCGTGGCGCCGGAGTCGAACGCGTACGAATAGACGCCGACGCTCTGGTCGTATCGGCCCAGGTAGTTCGAGCGGCCGCGTATCGCGCCGGTGAATCCGCCGTGGTCGTTGGACCATGCGACCGGCAGCAAGGCCGTCACCACTCGGTCGCGGCGCGATTCGGTGCGGGTCGGATTGTCGAAGCGCGTGACGCCTTTCCCCCGCGACGCGCCGGGCCACAGGCCCCTTTTCTCCCAGTTGTTCAGCGCGTTCCAGTCGTGCGCTCGCTGGCGGGGATCGAGCACCAGCCGCCTCGGCTTCCTGCTGGTGACGAATTCCACACGCTCCTGCTCCGCTTGGCCACTCGCGCGCGCGAACACCGTGTCGCCGTCACCGATCTCGACCGGCATCCAGCCGTCGCCCAAGCGGTCGACCGTTACGACGGTGCGCCAGCGATTACCCTCGCGGTGTCGCTCGACCTTGCTCAGCCGGTAGTCGATCAGCGGCGTGCCGTGCAGCCATTGCCCGAACAGCCACTTCAAATCCATGTGCGCGACTGCTTCGACCACACTGCGGAAGGCGTTCTCGTCCACGTGCCTGAGGCGATAGCGGGCGTAGTAGGTGCGCAGGATCTGGCGCATCACGTCGTCGCCCACGATGTAGCGCAGCTGCTCGTAGAAGAGCTGGCCCTTGGTGTAAATCATGGTGTTGTACGTGGCGAAGTCGCGATAGCGCTCGCTGACCATCGAGACGGGCTGGCTCCACCGGTCGAGGTCCCAGAACAGGATCTCGCGCTCGATGTCGGGATACTCCGAAGGCTGGCCGTGTGTCTCGGCGAACCACCCGGTCTGGAAGCTCGTGAATCCTTCGTCGAGAAATCCCTCGCGCCACTCGTTGTTGGCGAGAATGCCCATCGTGTAATTATGGCCGAGCTCGTGAACGATGAGGCCGAGGCCGGCGCTGCCGTCCATGATCATCATGGGGAATTCGGTGCCGCCGCCCTCGATGCGGTGGACGTTGGTGATCTGCGGCCACGCGAACTTCCCATAGAGCGAGTCAAGCCAGCCGAGTGCCGCTTCGGTGCGTCGCACCGCGATGCCTTTGCCCCAGGTCGCGCTGTCTCCAGGCAAATAGAGGACACGCACGACGACGTCTTTGTAGCGACCCGCTTCGTAGCGGTACTCGGGATTGAGCGAGAACGCGAAATGATGGACTGAGTCAGCGTAGAAGCGGACGCATTTGCGGCCCTGACCAGCCGTGCACGCGCGCGTCGTGCGTCGTGCGTCGTAGTAATTCCGCTGGTACTCGACCGGGATGCGGGGATTGGCGTTTGCTTTCTCCCAGCCGGGATCACCTTCCACCGGGACTCCCGTCGCTCCGATGACTTGATCGGCCGCCAGATCGAGGGTGACATCGTAACTAGCGAACTCCCCGTAGAACTCTCCCGCGGGGTACAGCGGGTGATCCTCCCAGCCGTACTTGTCATACACGACGACTTTCGGGTACCACTGCGCAAAATCGAAGCGCCTGCCCCGCCGGCCCTGCCGTCGCGGCAAGGTCGACGGGCGCGCCTGCCAGGCGATCTCGACGACGAGCGAATCACCCGGAGCGAGCGCGCGTGGCAACGACCAATGTGCGATGGTGGAATCCGGCGTGTACGGATAATCGGGCTTGCGCGACTCGCCCATCACCGTCGCTGCCGTGATCCGCTCGAACGCGTAGTCGGGGTCCTTCATGTGCTGGAAGCGCACGCGCCCTTCGGCCGAGTCCACCGCCGCCCAGCGCGAGCCGGGACGAAACGCGTTCAGGTACTGGTGCACATAGAAGTCCCGTAGCGTGTCGGGCGACTGATTGACGTAGGTGATGCGCACGTTTCCGCTCAGCACGCCGCTCGGCTCATCGAGCGACGCCTGGATCGAATATGCGACCCGCTGTTGCCAGTAGGTCGAGTCCGCCGCAACGAGAACCACCAAGATCGCGAGCACGGTCGGGGAATCTCGCGTGTTTCCGGGCCGTGTCGCAAGGAAAGGACGCCGAACTCCACGCACGAGGCCCCACAATGAGCCTCCACCCTAACCAGGAGGACTCATGTTGCACCGTATCCTTGCCGTCGCCATGCTGGCGGCGGTGCTGGGTTGCACCGATCGCGCGCCCGTGACCGAACCGGATGGCGGTGTCCAAGCCGCCGCCTCACTCGCCACCCTGTCGAAGCGGCCCGAGGCACTCGCGAAGATCGTCGCGAAGGGGCTCAGGAACGCCGCGTTCCGCGCGTACCTGAAAGCCCAGCTCGACGCGTCGCCGTATCGCGAGCACAAGCTCCAATTCCAGACCTTTCTCGCCGCGAACGGCGGGCATGCGCTGCGCCAGATCGCGAGTGAGAACGGCATAAGTGAGGAGTCCATCGCCGAGCAGGCGAAGGCGGCGATCGAGCTCGAGATATATCTCCCCGTCCCCGCGCACCGGGCTGCCTGGACCGGTGACGAGAACATCCTCGTCGCGACGGCATTGACCGACGACGACCCGCCGATCGCTTTCGATCCGACTGGGCGCCGCCACGTGCTCGATCCCGAGACGCCGCCGGTCACGCCGGTCCTGGGCGTCGTGCCCGTCGAGACCGATTTCTCGAGCATCCCCAGTCGCGTGGAGGAATGCATCGTCGATTGCAGCGGCGGGGGAGGCGGGACCATCGGGGATGTCGTCCCCCCGCCTCCGCCAGCCCCCGGTCTGTACATGACCACAAGCCATTTCGTGCAAGACTTTGAAGGCTGGTTGAAGGGGTCACCCGAATTTGAAGTGCACATGCTGGGGCAGAAGGGCACGACGGACTCGCTCTACGACTATCAGTGCGCCGGTGAGCACGCCGGCGGGCCTTACACCTTCGATCAAAACGATCTCGATTGGTCCGGAAATGTGCTGCTGTTTTCGAAGACGCAGCTCGATCAGTACAACGCGGCACATCCGAACCAGAATCTGCGGGTGTTCGTGGTCGAGGACGACGATACCGCGTGTCAGATCAAGACCGATGTGGGACGCGCCGAACGAGTCTTTGAGGTCGTGGACAGCTTGTACGGTCAGCTCACGGCCGGCAACGATTCCAGTGGCCCGATCCAGAAGGCGTATAAGTACGCCAAAGCTGGTAAGAGTCTCTGGGAGGCCATTGCTTCGTTCTTCAAAACCAATGACGACCTGGTCGGTACGGCCGTCGAAGATGATATCGTCGGAACAACGTACCCGGGTTACAACTGGTTCGTCAAAGGCGACAACAACATCACGAACGGGTGGATCAACCTTGTCATGTATTGAGGACCAACATTATGCGTGGTGGCTTTTTGTTACTGGCTCTCGTGGCCGTCTCAGCGCCTCCCGCAGACGCGCAGTGGGACGTTGGATTCGAGATCAGCACCACTCATTATCGTGGATCGTCGCGCGCTGCGACTGACAGCGGCGGGCCAACGACACTCCGGCCGGGGAACGCAACCACGTTCGGAGTACGTATGGACCGCGCCGTCGGGCGGGTACGCCTTGGCGTGCAGGCATCATACGCGCGCGTGGGGCTGACAGCGGCAGCTCCCCACTTGACGCTCACTGACAATTCTGTTGGGCAACTGCTGGAGGGACAATTGCTCGTGAACTTCCAGGTGGTGGGGATAGGGTCGAGCGGAGCGATACGAGCGGAACTGGGACCCTCTCTCCACCTCTGGAAGAGCGATCAGGAAATGCGTCCGCGAGCTGGTGCATTGGGAGCCGTGGCGTACGAGTGGCTGGTCGTGAGCCGGTTGTCGGGCGCGATCCGAGTTGAGGGGATCCTTTCGAAATCGTGGTTCGACCCAGGTGACTTGCCGTCCGAATTGGAACGGCGAGTCACCTGGCGCTACGGCGTGGGGTTGGGACTGCGCTATCGGCTATAAGACGACGCTCACCGCAGGATGATCGCCGGGACGTCGCTCTCCTTCACGAGCCGGTTGAACGCCGGAATGTCGGCGTCGAGCACGGCTTTCAGCCGGTCGAGCTGCACCTGCAGCGCCGCCGACAGCTCGTCGAACACCTGAACCGACTGCGCCGTCGGCGCGGCCTCTGCGCCGCCCACCACTCCCGCCAGCGACGCGATCTTGTTGTTCAAGCGGATCGGGTAGTTGAGCGGATCCTGACTCGAGCGGTTCTTCACCTGATAGATCTGCTCCTCGACGGCGGCGAGCCGCCCCTTGATCGAGTCGGCCTGCTGCGCAATCCGGCGACCGGCATCTCCCGGAAGATCGCGGGCGCGCGTGGCCGCGCCATCGAGCTGCTCGCGTACCTCGCGGATCCGCCGCACCGCGTCGTTCGCGGCGCTCACGCGGCCTGAGATGCGCAAGAGCAGGTCGAACTGGCGTTGATATTCCTCCTGCGTCGTCTTCACGCGTGGGTCGGGCCGCACCGTGAACTCGCGCGTCTGTGACCAGTCACCCACGGTCAGTCGGACCTTGTACGTCCCCGGCACCGCCACCGGCCCCGCCGTCCCCCCCGCCCAGTAGATCATGCCCTGGAAGCGACTGGCGTCGGGGTACCGCAGGTTCCACACGAACCGGTTCATCCCAGCGTGGACTTTGAGCGAGTCGGTGGGCGCCCGCGGCTTCGGCGTGAAGCGCCGCACGACCGAATCGCGGCTGTCCAGGAAGTCGAGCCGGACGTCCGTCGTGGAGTCAGGCGCGGTCTTGAGAAAGAAGAAGACCGCCGCGCCACCCGGCGGGTTGCGGCCGACGCCGGTCGGTCCTCCCCCACCACCACCGCCGAAGCCGCCACCCAGACCCATGCGGTACGCCGTGCGCGGCGTATAGAGGAAGCGCGTCGTATGGGCAACGGAGTCGGCCAGCTGCTGCAACGGCGTCAGGTCATCGAGACTCCAGAACGACCGGCCGTGCGTCGCGGCGACGAGGTCGTTGTCCTTGACTACCAGGTCGTGAATTGGCACAACGGGGAGGTTACGCTGCAGCGACTGCCAGCTCGTGCCGTCGTCAAAGGATACGTATACGCCGAACTCGCCGCCGGCGTAGAGCAGGCCCCCCCCCCGTCGCGCGGGATCCTCGCGCACGACGCGGATAAAGTGATTGGCCGGGATCCCGCCGGTGATGCTGCGCCACGTCTTGCCGTAGTCGCTCGTCTTGAAGATGTAGGGCTTGAAGTCGTCGAGCTTGTAGCGCGTCGCCACGACGTAGGCGGTCCCGGCGTCGTGCGGCGACGGCTCGATCGACGAAATCAACGACCATTCAGGCAGCGCGCCCGCCGGTGGCGTCACGTTGGTCCACGTCTTGCCGCCGTCGCGCGTCACGTGCACCAGGCCGTCGTCGCTCCCGGCCCAGATCAACCCCGAATCCTTGGGGCTGGCCGCGATCACGAACACGGTGTTGTAGTACTCGACGCTCGTGTTGTCCTTGGTGATCGGCCCGCCGGAGGGGCCTTCCTTCGACTTGTCGTTGCGCGTCAGGTCGCCGGAGATCGCTTCCCAGCTCTGCCCCTCGTTCGTCGTGCGGAAGATCACGTTCGCCCCGGCATACAACACGTTGGGATTGAACGGCGACAGCACGACAGGGAACGTCCACTGGAAGCGGTACTTCAGGTCCGCGGCGCCCCACCCCATCGGGTTGTCGGGCCACGGGAAGATGTTGCGCTGCTGGCCCGTGCGGACGTCGAGCCGCGAGAGGTAGCTGTAGCTGCCGGCGTAGACGATGTCGGGATCATCGGCACGCGCCGCGATCCAACCGCTCTCGCCACCACCCACCTCGTACCAGTCCTTTTCACCGATCGTCCCGCCGTCCGTCCGGCTCGCGATGCAGACCGTGCTGTTGTCCTGCTGGGAGCCGCAGACCTTGTAGGGGACGTGCGTGGTGGCTATCACGTGATAGAACTGCGCCGTCGGCTGATTGTCCTGCCCCGTCCACGTCGCACCGCCGTTGTAGCTGATATTCGCGCCGCCGTCGTTGCTGTTGATCATGCGGGCGGGGTCGTTGGGCGCGATCCACAGCCCATGGTGGTCGCCATGGGGCGCGCGCAGCTGCGTGAATGTCCGGCCGCCATCCACCGATCGATACATCCCGGTATTGAGCACATAGACGGTCTCGGGATCCTTGGGATCCGCGTGGATGTGGGAGTAGTACCAGGCGCGTTGCCGCAGATTGCGCTCGTCGTTGGTCCGCCGCCACGTGTCGCCGCCGTCGTCGGAGCGGAACACACCGCCCGAGTCGGCCTCGACGATCGCCCACACGCGATCGTGGTTGGCGGACGCGGTCACACCAATCTTTCCGATCACGCCCTTGGGCAGGCCGTCGTTGCGCGTGATCTCCTTCCACGTGTCGCCGCCGTCGGTGGACTTGAAGAGCCCGGAGCCCGGCCCGCCGCTCGACATGTACCAGGGCCCGCGGCGGGCCTGCCAGATCGCGGCGTACAGAATACGCGGATTGGCGGGGTCCATCGCGAGATCGATGGCGCCGGCGGAGTCCGACCGGAACAGGATCTTCTCCCACGTGCGGCCACCGTCTTTGGAGCGGAACAGACCCCGGTCGGGATTGGGGCCAAACGCGTGGCCCAGCACGGCGACGTACACGAGGTCGGCATTGGCCGGATGCACGCGGATCGCGCCGATCTGTCCCGCGTTGGCGAGTCCGACGTGCGTCCAGGTCTTGCCCGCGTCCGTTGACTTGTAGACGCCGTTTCCCGGCGACACGTTGCCGCGGATCGGCGATTCGCCGGTCCCGACGTAGACCACATTAGGATCGGACGGCGCGACCGCGATCGCGCCGATCGAGCCCGCGCGGAAGTCCTTGTCCGAAATGGGTGTCCACGTGAGGCCGCCATCCGTGGTCTTCCACACACCGCCCGTTCCGCCGAAGTAGAACGTCAGCGGCTGGTCGGCATGCCCCGCCACCGCGGTGACCCGCCCGCCCCGGAACGGCCCGATCTCGCGCCATTCGAGCGCATTGTAGAGCGTTGTATCAAAAGCGGGGACGGGGGAGGCGGGAGCAGTGCGGCGTTGGGCTGTGGCCGGGTTCGCGAGTATGAGAAGACAACCGACGACAAACAGACGGCGGGGGGCGAACATAGACTGCGGCTCTCCGATTCGAGTGAGCCGCTATTATATCCGGCCCCCGCCGGACGGTAAGCCTTACGGCGTCTGCGGCGTTGGCGTCCTCGGCGGCACGATGGCCTGGCCGATTGTGTTGTTATCGGTCCCGAACCAGATCGCCTTCGCCCGAGGATCGTAGAACATGTGCCGCACCACGCCCCCGCCACTCGGCACCTCAGTCTCCGCGGAGAACTGCAACGTCTTGGAGTCGAACGAGACGAACCGGTTCGGGCGCGACGTTTCGACCACCCACACGCGATCCTCATCGTCGCGCACCATCGCGTACGGCCGCGCATCCGCGCCGCCGGGCAGCTGCCACTCGTCGACCTTGCCGGTGACCGGATCGTAGCGGCCGAGCATGCCGCCGGCGTAGTCGCCGTACCAGATCTTGTCGTCGGACGTGATCTCCATCCGTCGCGGCCGGGTCTCCGGCCGCGGGAGCGTGATCTCGCGCAGCTGCATCGTCGCGGGATCGACCGTCGCGATCTTGTTCGTGCCGAACTCCATGAACCAGGGATGCCCCTTCGAGTCCATCTTGATGCCGTAGGGACGCGCGTTATCGGTCGGCACTTTGATCAGGCGGATCGTTCCGCTGGCAACGGTCAGATGCCCGACCGCGTTGCCGCCCTGCGCCGTGAACCAGATGTCGCCGTTCTTGTCGAATACCAGCGTGTGGGGATCGCGCACCATCCGGTCGGGGATCGGATACTGCTTGATGCTGCCGTCTTTCGGATCGAGCCGTCCGATGTAACCGGCGAGGTTGCCCGAATACCACACCATTCCCGACTTGGCGACGATCAGGTTGTGCGGCCCGCTGCCGGGCGGCAGGTCGTACTTCTTGAACTCCCCAGTCGTCGGCACCAAGTAGGCGATGTAGTTGCCCGCCTGGCCGCAGAACCAGATGCGATTCGTCGTCGGATCGAGGAACGGATCGCGCGGGCGCGTATCCGCCCACGGCACGGGCCATTCTTTGATGACGGGGGGTTTGTCAGTAACTACGGCTAGTGAGGCGAGAATGAGGAACGGCAGAGTCTTCATAGTCACTCCCCTGTAAGCATTCTCCGTTGCAAAGCCGTGAGACGCCGGCGCACCGAGCCGTCGAAGATGCGGTCGCCGACCCGTACCACTACCCCGCCGAGGATCTTCGGATCGGCGCGGAAGTAGGCCCGCACCTCCCGCCCCAGCGCCTTGGCAAGCCGCTCCACCACCTGCTTCTGCGTGCGCGCGTCGGGCTCGTTCGCGAGTGTCACGCCGGCGTGCACGCGGTTCAGCTTTTGATCTAAGAGGACTTGATACGCTTGCGCAATCTCGGAGAGAAGGCCCTGGCGCCCGCGCCGCACCACGGCTTGCAGGAATCTGACGAACTCGCGCGGCGCCTCGCCTTTGAGAGCGCGTTCGAGGATCTGGCTCTTCGCCGCCTTGGAGACGCGCGGCGATTCCAGCACCGCGGCGATGCGCGGATCCGCCTGGATCGCGCCGGCCACCGCGTCCAGCACCTCGCCGAACTTGGCGCCGGCGGCGAACAACGCTTCCGCGTAATTGCGCGCCACCGTGACGCTTTTCACCGCTGTTTCGTCTCCCCCCTGCTGAGGCTCTCGAGGAACTCCGTCACGAGCCGGCGATTGGCTTCCGTGTCGAGATTCGCCTCGATGACGCGCGAGGCCGCGGCGATGGACAGCTCCACCGCCTCGCGCCGCAGCGCCAGAATCGCCTTGTCTTTCTCGGCATCGATGTCTTTACGCGCGCGCGACAAGAGCGCGTCGTACTCCTCGCGGGCTTTGGCGAGCAACGTCTCCCGCTCTTTCTGGGAGACCGCTTTCGCCTTGGCCAGAATGTCCTGCGCTTCGTTACGCGCCGCCGCAATCTGTTTCCGGTGCTCTTCCAGCAGCCGCTGCGCCTCGGCGTTCGCCTTCTCGGCGTCGTCGAGCTGCTTCTGGATGCGCCGCTCGCGCTCCTCCACCATCCGGAGCAGCGCGGGATACCCCAGGCGCCACAGCAGCGCCAGGAGGATCGCGAAGATCACGACGGTCCAGATGATCACGCCGCCGTTGATATCGAACGGACTGGCGACCTGACCGCCGGCTTCTTCCTGCAGCAGCGCGAGCAGCGCGGTCATTTAATGAGCTTGAACAGCAACGCGAACACGAGCGCCGCCAGCGTGGCGCCTTCGATGAGCGCCGCCGTCAGGATCATCGCGCCGCGGATGTCGGCCGAGGCTTCGGGCTGCCGCGCGATCGCCTCGACGGCCTGGCCGCCGATGCGCCCGATGCCGATCCCGGCGCCGATCAGCGCGAGGCCCATCCCGATGCCGGCGCCGAGCAGGGCGTTGTTGTTGAGCGCTGACTTAACGACATCGGATACGGGTTGCTGGAGCAGCATGAGGAGCATGTGCATGTGTTTCCCTCTAGTGTTCGTGTTGCATGAGTCCGATGAAGACGGACGTGAGGAGCGCAAAGATATAGGCCTGCAGAAACGCGACCAGCAGCTCGAGACACATCATGAACAGCACGAACAGCACCGTGCCGCCTGCGATGAACCAGTTCGCGAACAGGAAGATGAGGCCGAGCAGCGATAGGATCACGAAATGACCCGCGGTCATGTTCGCGAACAACCGCAGGCAGAGCGCGAACGGCTTTACGATTTTGCCGATCAGCTCGACCGGCGTCATGATCACCGCCATGACCACCGCGCCGACGCCAGTCATACCGGCAGGCACCATGACGATCGTCTTCAGGTAGCCCTTGGGCCCGAGGGCCTGGAATCCGGAGATCTCGATCACCAGGAACGCGATCAGCGCCAGCCCGCCCGTGACGGCGAGATTGCCGGTCGGCGTGGCCCCCCACGGCAAGAGGCCCAGCAGGTTGCAGTACAGAATGAAGAAGAAGAGCGTCTCGATGAGCGGGACGAACTTCTCACCGCCGTGACCGATACTGGCCAATGCGACGTCGTCCCTGACGAAGAGCACCATCGCTTCGACCGCGGCCCCGAAACCGCGGGGCCCTTTCCCCTCCCGCTCGCGCCGCTGGACCTGTCGTCCGGCGATCCAGATGGTCAGGAAGACGAGCACGGCGGCAAACGCCATGAACACGACGTGCTTGGTCGGAGAGATATCGATGTGCGTGCCGGGGATGTACCAGGGGCCCGGCAGATGCCATTCGCCGAACGGCAGCTCGATCACATGGCTATCCGCCGTGTGCTCGAGGATCACCTTGCCGATGTCGGGCGATTGCATCATCGCAGAAACCTCGTCTCCAAGAACAAGAGCGGCAACAGCACCCCGACATAGCTGAGCAGCGCCGGCAACGTGCGCGAGACGATCAGGACGACGCCCAGCCCCAACAACCGGATCCCCATCCCGCCGAGCCAGCGGGCTATGAACTCGGGGTTCGGCGCGCGCATCTTGGGTCGGAGCAGAGCGACAGCCCAGAGCTGCGCGATCACTGCGACCCCACCACCGATTGCGGCCGGCTTACCACCGAGCATCGTCGCCACGACAACCAACCCGACTCCGAGGGCGGCGAGCAATCCGAGTGCTTTCATGGTCGCGCCCCCTTACCGCCCTTTACCGCCTCCTACCGCCCTTTACCGCCCTTGTCCGTGTCTTTCTTCACCCGATAGTAGATGCTCATGAACCCCGCGAACCCACCGACGAAAGCGCCGACGATGGTGAACAGCGGTTGTGTGTGCACCCACCCATCGAGAAACCAGCCACCTGCCCCAAACAGCAGGATCGCGATCGTGAAGTTGAGCGCCAGCCCGAAGTACTCGTAGCCCTGGCCGTAGCCCTTGGCCTCGGGACCGGCGTCTTTTTGCGCGGGAGTCATGTTGCGCCGGGAAACCTAGACGCTTGTGAAATTTTTCGCAAGCAAACTGTCAAGAAGGCAACCATTTAACCTGCAATCACTTAAATTCCTTGGGCCCATGGCGACTGCTCCCCGCTCTCCGCTCCCCGCTCCCTCCGGTGATGTCGAATTACTCGAACGCCTGGCAGACGCGCGCCGCGATCTACTCGCACAAGTCGGGCTGCGCATCGTGGGCCAAACGGATGTGCTGGACGGGATTCTCACGGCGATTTTCTCGGGCGGACACGCACTGCTCGTCGGCGTGCCGGGACTCGCCAAGACGCTCATGGTCCAAACCGTCGCCGAGACGCTCGATCTCGCGTTCAATCGCATTCAGTTCACGCCCGACCTCATGCCGTCCGACATCACCGGCACCGAGATCATCGAAGAGGATCTCGCCACCGGCAAGCGCGGCTTCCGGTTCGTGCGCGGGCCCGTCTTCGCGAACATCGTGCTCGCCGACGAAGTCAATCGCACGCCACCGAAGACGCAGGCGGCGTTGCTGCAAGCGATGCAGGAGCATCAGGTCAGTGCCGCGGGTCAGACGTATCGGCTCCCCTCGCCGTTTTTCGTGCTTGCGACGCAGAATCCCATCGAGCAGGAAGGGACGTATCCGCTGCCGGAAGCGCAGCTCGATCGCTTCATGTTCGAGCTGCGCGTGAATTATCCCTCGCAGGAGGAAGAAGAGGCGATCGTAACCGCGACGACGGGCGATGCGATAGCCGATGTCAATGCAGTGCTCACGTCGGACGATGTGGTTGCGATGCAGCACCTCGTCCGCCGGATTCCCGTATCGCAGGCGCTGGTGAAGGCGGCGGTCACGCTGGTGCGAATGACGCGACCGCCCGAAGCAGGCTCGCCTGCTTTCATTAAAGAGTACATCGCCTGGGGCGCGGGGCCCCGCGCTTCGCAGTATTTGATCCTCGGCGCCAAGGCGCGGGCGGCGCTGGATGGCCGGCCCATGGCGGATGAGGACGATTTGCGTCAGGTCGCGCCGACGGTGCTCACACACCGGATCGTGATCAACTTCGCGGCCGAGGCCGCGGGGCGGACGGCGCAGGACATCATCGCGCAGCTACTCAAGGAGGCCCGTTGGCAACCAAAGTAGCGCTTCTCGGGCTTGTCGTCACGATTGCTGGTTTCTCTTCTCAAGGTCCGAAGGACGGCCGGGCGCTGCTGCAACGCATGCGCGAAGCCTATCTCGGCAAATGGTTCAAGACCGTCACGTTCGTGCAGCAAACCACGCAGACCCGCAATGGTGTGACGGACACGTCGACCTGGTACGAGGCGCTCAAGTCACCGGATCGGCTGCGCATCGATATCGGCGACCCGAAACAGGGTAATGGCGTCGTCACCACGGCCGACTCGACCTACGTCGTGCGCGGCGGCAAAGTCATGCGCACCGCGGCGTCGGGGAATCCATTCCTGCCGTTTGTCGCCGGCGTCTACGATCAGCCGCTCGAGACGACGCTGCGCCAGATCCAGCCGTACAAGTTCGATCTCTCCAAGCTCTACACGACGACGTGGGAAGGCCGGCCGACCTACGTCGCCGGCAGCCAAGCGGCGAGCGATACCACGTCGCCGCAGTTCTGGGTAGATCAGGAACGGCAGATCGTCGTGCGGATGATCGTGCCCTTGAATCCCGCTACGCCCGCGGATGTGGCCGACATTCGGCTCGAGGATTACCGGCCGGTGGCCGGCGGCTGGCTCGCCGTCCGGGTCGCGATCATGCATGGCGGCCAAGTGATCCAGAAGGAGGAGTACAGCGATTGGCGCGGCAACGTCGCCTTGCCGGCCGACTTCTTCGTTGCGGAAAAGTGGAGCGACGTGCCGCACTGGCACCATTAGGCTGGCGGCGGCAACCGTTCTCCCTCGCGCTGTCTCGCGAGCAGTCGTTCGGCAAAGTCGACACGCTCTTCCAGCTCTGCGACGCGCTGTTTCAAATCGTCGAGCTCTGCGAGTCTCGCCCGCACATCCTCCGTTTCAGCGAGCGTCTCGCCTCTCCATGAGCGCCGGCGGTAGCCGGGCGGAAGCAGCCGCGCCACCGCCACCTGCAGGGCGGCCACGAGCGCCATAATCGCGCCGACGCCGATCGCCCACTCCGGGATTCCGAGCATCGTCAGGCCCCTCTACGGGCGCGCATGTCTCGGCTGATGGCGTGTGCGCCCGTGATATGCATGGACTTCTCCGATCACGTCCCGGATCTCCGGCAGGGATGACGAGCGTACGAGACCGGCGCCGTCCCAGTGTCTGAGGCTCCGGCGACCGCCAAGCTCACCACACCCGCTCGTCCGCACTGGGTCCGTAGATGGACGGCACGGGGATATCTAGGAGGCGGAGGTAGACGGTGAGTTGCCCGCGGTGATGGGCGAGATGGCTCAGGTGGTTGCGCACCACGGGGCCGCGCGCCTGCGTGAAGAGCGTGTGCTCGCCACGTTTCAATGACCACTTGACCGCGAAATCGCTGTCTTTTGCCGCTTTGATCGCGGCGCGCGCGTCGGCGACGTTCTTGTCGAACCCCTGGAGCAGCGCCTCCGTCTTTTCGGTCGTATAGCCGCTGGCCTTGGCCAGGTCGAGCTCCTTTTTGGTCAGCGTGTTGGCGATCCAGCCGGGCATCCAGGAGACGAGCTGGGCGAGGTGGCCGAGTGCGAACGATTTGGGGTGGGGCTTCCACTGCGCTTTGTCGCTGGGGACGCGCTCCAACACGCGGCGCGTGATCGCCATTTCCTGATCGAATTCGGGAAGAAGTGTCTCGGCAATCGTCATGCTATTTCGCCCTCCGATAGACCTGCTCGCCGTCCACCACACGCACCTGTCCCACCGTGCCGTCGGGATCGATTACAAACGCAAGGTACGACGGATCCCAAAACGGATCCTGCCACGTCACGCGAAAGACATCGTACTGCCAATGCTCCAGCTGGCCCTTCGCAGTGCCCGCCTGCAACGTCAATTTGCCGTCGGTCAGTCCGACGGTCGCCGTGCCGAACAGGCTGTCGGCGTACGTGCCGGTGTAGCGATCGAGCGGCAGCGTCGGATGCGTGCCCGTGATGCGCTTGCTCTCTTGCGCCTGCCGCGCCGCGCGCGTGCTATCCGCGAGCCGCTTGTACATCACGCGCATCTCGGCGCTCCAATCGTGCACCGGTGTATTCGGCCCAATGAAGCGATCGAAGACGGTGTACATCAGCGCGTGGCGCAGCTCGGAGTGATCGAGATTCGTGAAGATCGCGACGCCGGCGCGCCGACTGGGAATCAGCCCGACGATGGCCGAGCGTCCCTCGATGCTGCCGGTGTGGATCGCGGTGAATTCACCGCGATAGTCCTGCAGGATCCAACCGAGGCCATAAGCCTGGAAATGGAGATTGGTCAGCGTGGCCGTGGGATAAAACGGCCGCTGCACGACTTGCTGCGGCCGAAACAGTTGCGCGAAGTTCTGTGCGCTGACGAGGCGGCGTCCGGCGACCCTGCCGCTGTCGAGCAGGAAGCGCAGCCATTTGGCCATGTCGGTCGCGGTCGAGAAGATCGCGCCCGCCGGCGCGATGTCGTCGATGCCCTCGAGCGCCGCCGGCAGCACGCGCACCGTGTCGCGCACGATGCCGTGCGGTGACGACACGTCGGTGATGCCGGCCGCCTTGAGCTCGCTCGCGTCGGCCACGGTTTCCGACATGCCGAGCGGGCCCAGAATGCGGGAGTGCAGCAGCGATTGCCACGTCGTGCCGGCAGCGCGCGCGGCGACGTCTCCCGCGAGCGCGTAGGTGACGTTGTTGTACTGAAAGCGCGACCGAAAGCTCGTCTGGGTGGGGACGAAGCGCAGGCGGTGCGCGATCGTCGCGAAATCGAGCCCGCTGCTTCCCCAGAGGTAGTCAGGATCCCCGAAGCCTACGCGGTGCGTGAGCAGGTCGCGCACCGTGATCTCGCGCGTCACGTACGGATCGGCGAACAGCACCGCCGGCTCGTACTTCTGGACCGGATCGTCGAGCGACAAGGGCCCTGAGTCGGCGAGCATCGCCACGAGCATCGCGGTGAACGCCTTGGTCGTCGACATGTTGCCGAAGCGCGTGTGCACCGTCACTGGATCCGGCTTGCCCAGCTCGCGCACGCCGTAACCCTTCATGAAGAGTACCGAGTCGCCCTGGACAACGACGATGGCGAGGCCCGGCACGCGCCAGTCCTTGATCGCCTGGGTGATGTAAGGATCGAGGCCGGCGAGGGGCTGTTGCTGCGCCAGGACCAGCAGCAGGGGGAGGAGGTTCATGGCCACAAAATTACCTTCGCTTCGAGATTCCAGTAGATCAGCGCGAGCGCCACGAGGTCGAACGTGGCGTGCGCGACCATCAGCATGAACAACTCGCCGGTCACAGCAAAGATCCCGCCGAACACGAGCCGCGGCGGGCATGTGACCTAAGGTCGTGGGGGGAGGGTAGATTCGGAAGGAGGCTCCATGGGTATCCCGAAGTCCGTCGCCCGTCTGGTCAGTTTTGCCGCCCTCGCGGTCGCATGTGGTCCGTCGGGGCCGACGAACGAGCTGCGCTACGCGGCCGCGATGTTCACATGCGGACCCGTCGACCAGCCCGCGACCCTTATCGTGTTGGCCCGCGAACCGATTCGGTCTGCTCAGGTGCCGGATGACGCCGTGCGGGTCACCATCCTGGAACCGGTGGACACTCTGGCTGGCAGGACGTGGCACATCGGCGACCAGGCCGGTGCATTCTACCTCGTGGGCGGCGACGGGCAGGTCTCCGCGACGACCGGCAGTGTGACGGTGACGCACGTCGACGCAACGAAGCGGGTCGACGGGGGCGTCAATTTGCTATTCTCGTCGTGGATGCTCGTGACGGAATTCAGCGCGCCGTGGATCGAGACCGGGGTGAGGTGCGGATGAAAGTCGTGCTGGCGTTCGCGGCTGTGACCGCGCTGCTCGGCCCGTGCAATCCGACGGGCGTCCAGCCGCCCAAGG
>WNGP01001180.1_pt1 | contig 37984 bp, 31 predicted proteins | sample 5407671 | NCBI WGS metagenome assembly WNGP01 (sample SAMN13153381, study PRJNA577476) | soil metagenome | isolation source: 40 cm soil or saprolite under Garry oak tree replicate 2 | place: USA:California | collected 2016-06-15 | reverse complement strand
CGGCGACCTGCCCGTCCCGCAACGCCTGAGCCAGCGCCGCTTCATCGATCAGACCGCCGCGAGCACAATTGATGATGCGGACACCATGCTTTGTTTTGCTTAACCGCGCGGCATCAAGAATGTGGCGTGTCGCAGCAGTAAGCGGCGTGTGCAGCGAAATGAAATCGGCGTGAGTGAGCAAATCGTCGAGTTCATCCACGAGTTCCACCTGTAGACTCCGGGCGCGCGTAGCGGAAAGATACGGATCGTAGGCCACCACACGCATGCCAAAAGCGATGGCGCGGCGACTCAGTTCACTACCGATTCGGCCCATTCCGATTACGCCCAACGTTTTGTTGTAAAGCTCGACCCCTTCGAAATTCTTTTTGTCCCATTTCTTCCCGCGAATGTTTGCATCGGCTTGCGGAATCTTGCGCGCTACCGAGAGCAACAACGAAAACGCATGTTCGGCAGTAGAAAAGGTGTTTCCCCCCGGCGCGTTGAGCACAACGATGCCGCGGCGCGTCGCCGTCTCAACATCGACATTATCCACGCCCACTCCCGCGCGGCCAACCACGCGAAGTTTTGCGCCGGCATTCAAAATCGCCGCCGTGACTTTAGTCTGGCTGCGCACGACTAGCGCACTGAACGACGGAATGAGCGCGACGAGTTCGCGCTCGCTCAACCCAGTCTTGACCGTGACCTCCAGCGCGCGATCCCGCGAGAGCTCATCCACTCCGCGTTCCGAGATTGGATCGGAGATCAGGACCTTCGGTGAATCCATGTGTTGTAGGGCAGGCGCCTCGCCTGCCGGGCAACCGGAGCCATCGCTCTACAATTGGTTGCTTTCATTATCCGTAAATGACCAAGTGAATGGAGTCGGGCAAATGCTGAGCCACGTTTGTCGCAACGCTACCGCGGAGAAGCTTCACCATGGCAGGACGTTGGGAGGCGCCGATGACGAGGAAATCAATGCCCATCGTTGCGGCAAGATCGACGATGGTCGCAGCAGCGTCCTCGCTTACAGCGTAAACCGGCACCACGTCAATGCCGTGTTCGGCTCCAAGTTTGCGCACCGAGCACATGATGGCGTTTGCTTCCGGATCATCCTGCCATTTGGCGCGGCCAAGCCGTGTGCCTGCTGCTGTATAGTAAACGGCGACCTCCTTAACGTAGAGCACAAAGAGCGTGGCTTTACGCAACTGCGCTTCGTCCAAGGCAAAGCTGAGCACCGGTGTGATTCCACGCGCCGCGACCATGATTTTTTGGCCTTCCTCCAAATGCGGCCGCATGCTGGTCATCAGGTCAGGCGTGACCATCCGGGCGACTTCACGCGTGACGGTGAGAGTGGTGAGGCCCTGGCGCTTCAATGTGTAAGCGCGCAATGCCAGCCCGCCGATCAAAATCGCGAGCACAAATTGAAGCGCATCGACTTTCGTATGAGCCAGCGTCAGCTCGACCAAAGCCAGAATCACGAACGAGATGCCAAAGAGCACGCGGTCGTACCAGGTGAAATCTACGGTCCGATTGAATGTGCAGGAGCCGAGGTTCACCGTGATCGCGCCGACTACGCCAATCGCATATAGACCAGCAAGCGAGGAGAAGTTCGCGGCAAAAAGCAGCACAACGATGGGCAGACCAACGGCAATGACTAACGGCCACATGGGAACGCCGTGCCGGTTGAGCTGACGAAATTGCCGCGGCATCTCGCGATCGCGTGACATCATGTAGAGCAAACCGATCATTGCTACGATCGCCGTGTTAGCAGCGCTCAATAGCAGCAGGCAAAAAACAATTCCGACGGCCCAGCCGAAGATCTGTCCGATGGCGGGCGAAAACGTCGCGGTGGCGAATTGTTCCCCGACGAAGCGCAACATGTCTTCACTCCGCTGTCCCAGAACCGCAGCGATCGCGCCCTTATCCGTCAGGTGGAGCGTCTTATCGAGGATGGACGGCAGGGAAAGCATTGCCCATCCGAGAAGCGCCGTGCCAATGACAACCTCGATGGCTACCGGCGTAATCGCCTTGAGCGACTCGCGCGCGACCCTCGGGTGTTCCATTGTCGATCCAGGATCGAGTTTCATCACGCCAGTGAGATTTGCGATGGACTCCGCACCCGATAACGCCAGGATCACACCGACGAACTGCACCCAGACAGTGGTGAAACTCTGATGCCGTGGCTCGAGAAATCGCGTGGTCAAGTGCGGCGCGCTGAGCGCGATCAAAAGGACCACTACCACTACCGTCGGCAGCGCCAGCGCTACAGCGAAACTCCCGGAATGCTTCGGTCCGAGACAGTTGATTAAGCCCATGACCAGCAGCACGCCGATCGTTGTGAGCGCGATATGGTCGCGCAAAAACTTGATCCAAACGACATCCTCAGCGCCTGAGGTGACGTAGCTCAGTGCCGACCAGCCGCTGAGAGCGGCCGTTACCGTTAAATCGGCTACGAGCAAAAGGGCGCCGACTACGGCCAGCAAACGTCCCTGTGACCGCGCGGATGAATAAACGCCCCCGCCATCGGGGAAGTGACGACAGATGACGATGTAATTGATGCCGACAAGCGCGGTCACGGCGCAGACTGCAAGAATGATAGGTAGAGATGAAAACCCGGCCGCGAGAAACGCGAGGCCGATCACATATGCCTTGCTGGTTCCCCAATCGCCGTAGAGCAATGCGGCAGCGCGCTTCCAATCCAGATTGCGCGGTCGATGCACGCCCGCACTCGCGTCGAGAACAAGATCATCCACTAACTGCGCCATCGGTATTGGCAGTGACTCTCGATTGTGCGCTCGCTCGCTGGCAAGCGCTTTCTCGGGCAATGCCTGTGAGTTGTTATCCAGTGAATCGGTAGCCGATTCCGGGCTGCGTCTGAATCAACGATGGTTTTGTTGGATCCGGCTCGATCTTTTGGCGCAGATGCGTGACGTAAACGCGCAAGTACTGGCGATGCTCCTCGGACTTCGGGCCCCAGATTTCGCGCAGGATGTGGCGATGCGTGAGTACGCGCCCTGGATGTTTCACGAATAAGCGGAGCAAGGCGTACTCCGTGGCGGATAGTTTGATTTCACGGCCGGCGCGCGTGACCACATGCGCCGTTAGATCGACGACCAGATCGCCATTCTTAAATACAGACACTTCTTCTGACGGCCGTGTCTTGCGTTGCGCGGCGCGGAGGCGCGCAAGCAATTCCGGAGTACTAAATGGCTTCGTGATGTAATCGTCCGCACCGGCATCCAGCGCCGCTACTTTTTCCTGCACATCATCACGCACCGTCAGAACGATGACCGGTACTTCGCTCCATTCCCGCAAGCGCTTTAGCACTTGCAATCCATCAAGGTCCGGCAGCCCGAGATCGAGCAGGACCACGTCCGGTTTGCGCGTGGCGATTTCCATCAGCCCCAGTTGCCCGGTCTCGGTTTCATGCACCTTGTAGTTCTCGCCCTCGAGGACAAGCCGCAGCAGCCGGCGGATCTGAACCTCGTCGTCAATGATTACGGCGACGTGATTCATTTAGCAGATGACACGCGCGCCGCCAGAGCCTTAACGGCGGATGCCTCGGCCTCGATGGTTTCTCGCGGCGACACGCCTGTCGCCACAGATTCCGCGCCAGGAAGTCGCATTGCTTCATTGATAGGCAAACGAATGGAAAACACCGCACCGCCCCCCTGGCGGTTCTGCGCAACGATTTGGCCGCCATTCGCCTCGATCAATTGTCGCGCAATCGAGAGCCCGAGGCCGATACCACCGGGACGAGTGCGCGGACCGCGATAGAACTTTTGAAATACTTTTGTTTCCTCTCCCGGTTCGAGACCGGCGCCGCGATCGGCCACGGAAATGACCAGCGTGGAATCATCGCGGGTGGCGCTAACTTCAATAGGGCGATCGCTTTTGCCATAACTCATCGAGTTAGAGAGCAACGCATTTAGCGCCTGCTGAATCAGGCCCGAGTCCACGGAAACTGCCGGTAGGTTCTTCGCGATGTCGATTTGCACGTCACCTTCCTTCAATCCGGAAGGAGCAACTGCTTCGTGCACGAGTTCGCCTGGATCGCACCACTCGCAAACCGGTTGAAGAAGGCCGGATTCCAAGCGCGTCGCATCGAGCAAGTTGTTCACCGTGTGGGTAAGGCGCCGCGCTGCTTGTTGTAATTCAACGGAATCGGGGCGCGGTTGTTGCAATGCAGCGGTCATCGCGGCGAGTGGCGTCTTTAACTCATGCGACACGGAATCGAAAAGCGCCTTTTGTAGTTTCTGCGATTCGCGCGCCACCTGAGCTTCGCGGTTCTCCTGCAGCGCGCGTTCCTTGTCCACAAAAACAGCAAGTTGCGCAGCGAACGCGTCCAGCAATTCGCGCTGCTCCAATGTAGGCAACGTTTTCAGGCGCACGCTTAGCACGCCCTCAGCGCGGTCGCCGGCAACCAGCGGAATGTGCAAGCATTCTGAATCCGGAAGCGTGTCCGTTGATTTCCCAGCGGCTTGTTTCTTTTGAAAGGCCCAGATCGCAACGCTCTCGTCTTTTCTCGATGGCGCGAACGTGCTGGCGGGATGTTGCGTGAGGCCATTTTCGTCACGCAACCAGACTGCCGCATCCGCCTGAAAGAAATCTCTGATCAACTGTAAAACTTTGGGGAGCGCTTGCGTGAGATCGCCGCTGGCGGCCAGCGTGCGCGTTAGACGATACAACGCCGTGGCGCGTTCCTCGCGGCGTCGCTCGGCTTGTTCACGTTCGTGCAATTGCGTCGCCAGATGTCCGATGACTACCGCGATAACAAAGTACGCACCAAACATCATGAAGTCTTCGAACTTGCTGATGTAAAAGGTGAACCGTGGTGGTATGAACAGGAAATTCCAGAGCAACGCGCTAAGCGAGGCGAGAAAAAACGTCGGCCATCGACGGAGGCGCATTCCGGCCAGTACGACTGCGAACAAATAGAAGAGCGCGATCGCCCAGTAGCCGATGAAGTTAAACACCGATAATGCGAAGGCCGTGACGACAGCTGCGATGCCTAACGCGGTCCCAAACTCCTGCCAGGGCGTGCGCGCCAAACGTTCTTCGAGGCCTTCGCGTCGCGGCTGCGCCGATTCCTCTGTGGGGATCATATGAATGTCGATGTTGCCGCTGTGGCGCATCAGCCAGCTCAGGGGATCGCGCTTCAACAAACTGAGCCAGCGCGCCCCGAGCGGTTTCCCGATGACGATTTGTGTGACGTTGTTCTCGCGCGCGACGCGGAGCAGCGTTTCAGCAATGTCACTGCCAGGGGTAGAAACGACCTCCGCTCCGAGCTGGCGCGCAAGCGCCAGGTAGCGAGTGAGTCGCGTCTGTTCCTCCTGCGAAAGCGATCGAGGCCCTTCGATGTTTGCCACAAGCCACGATGCCTCCATCGATGAGGCGAGCCGGCGCGTATAACGAATCAGCCGTTCTGAGTACGGACTGGCGCTAACCGCGACCAGTAATCGGTCGGCGCTTTTCCACGGGCCCAGTATTCTTTGCTCCGCCATGATCTCGCGCAGATCGCGGTCCACGTGCTCGGCCACGACGCGTAGCGCCATTTCGCGCAAAGCCGTAAGGTTGCTTTCCCGGAAAAAATTCTTTGCTGCCCATTCTGCGCGTTCGCCGAGATAAACTTTTCCCTCAGCCAACCGTGACAACAGTTGGTCCGGCGTCAGATCGAGAAGAACGATTTGGTCGGCGAGATCGAGAACCGAATCGGGAACAGTTTCACTGACCGGCGCGCCTGTGATTTGACGAACCGTGTCGCTGCGACTGCCGACATGCTGAACGTTAAGCGTTGTAAAAACATTGATTCCGGCATCGAGCAGCTCGAGTACATCCTGATAACGTTTCGGATGACGCGACCCTGGCGCGTTGGTGTGCGCGAGTTCATCAACAACCGCGAGACCAGGATGCCAGGTGAGGATGGCGTCGAGGTCCATTTCCTCGAGCTTTGTTCCGCGATATTCGATCTGCGTTCGCGGCATGATCGGCATTCCTTCCAGCAACGCTTCGGTTTCCTTGCGGCCGTGCGTTTCGACTATTCCGATCACGACCTCGCATCCTTCCGCTTGTTTCTGCCGCGCGGCTTGCAACATGGCATAGGTTTTTCCGACACCGGGCGACATCCCGAAGAAAATCTTCAGTTTGCCGCGGGTGGACTCAATCTCCTTGCGCTTCATGCGCGCGAGAAGTGCGTCCGGATCAGGACGTTCCGAATCGCTCATGCGACGTTAGTTTACGACATCTCACCGTTTTGAAAACGTGAACGCGTAACCAAAACTCGGCGACAACCCGCTCTAGGTCAGAACGTGAGAATGCAATCTACGCCGACAGTAAACTGGTCGACGTCACTTGACTGATTGAATGGATGCGTGCCGTTTAACGCGCGATCGTAGCGCAGTTCCGGACGGATGTTAAGGCTGGAAATCGGCTTGGCCATCGTTGGCTTAATGTTCACACCGGCTGTGATTGCGCCGTAGGTAGTGTGCCCGCCACCGACTGTGCGCGGATCAATGGTCGGTTCGCCCTCCAAGGCACGCATCGGATCATGCGTGTTGGCAAACGAGACCACGTAAAAGCCCTGTTGATCGCTGAAGACTTCGCCGCGGATTCCGGCAGTTAACCAACTGTTGATGGCACAGGTAAAATATTGGGCGATGCCGTAGGCGTCAGCGTCGGCGCCGTCGTCGCGCGCATAGTTGAGATCGGTGATGGATGTAAGCTTATCGGTGATCTTCCACGTTGTGGTAATGCAGTTGAGGTAACGCTGATCGTGATTGTCGTTCGGAGTCTCAGGACCGATGGAAGTGGTCGCAAGAATCGTCAGTTTGCCATCCAAAAGGTTGAGTCCAACGCCGCCGGGAAAAGAGACGTTATCGTTGTTATCCTCGATGCTGGTGTTAACGCCCCGCGTAATTCCGGAATAAAGATCGAGCCATTTGGTCGCATGAAAGATCGCCAGGCCGCCGGTGTGGTTAAACGGAATTCCAAAATCAAAAATGTAGGTATGCGAATAGAAGAAATTTGTGCGTGGATCGATCGTTTCCGCTCCTTCCAGGGTGACGAATTTGCCAAGCTTCAAGTCGAGGCCGCCTTCGCTGATAAAGGGAAAATGAAGGCTAAGATACGCTTCGGGCAGGTCCGGTTGGACGATCGAGGTCCCCGCCGTGTTGCTGAATAGACCAAGCGAATGGATGAAGCGCGCGTCGCTCCCGTACATGAATTGCAACTTGAAACCCCAATCAAACTGACCAGGCTGCGGCGCCAGCGCACGCTCGAAATTGATTACCAGTTGGTTCAGCAGCGGTTCGTTCACTCGATCGTCAAAGAACCGTCCAAAGTTCTGGTTATCTGCCGGGCTGGCAGGATTGAAAGTGATCCCATTGTCGACCCAACCGGAAATCTTAAAGCGCGGTTCCGGAGTGAGCGAAGCTGTTTCGGGTTCGCCGGCTATGGCCGCCGCAGCGAGACAAAGAGCAAGCGGGAAATTGAAAAGCTGTCTCATGGTTTAGCAGGAACGATCAGCGCAGTTCGTCCAGTGCTCGGTGTGGGCGCGGGGCGTTGATGCGAGACGCGCGCGATTACAATACTTCTACGTAGGCCGTCTCGCCGTGGATCGCTTCGTCCAGGCCCAGTTCTTCGTGCGCATCTTCGACGCGCACCGGCGTGATGCGGTCGATGATCCAAAGCATCCCGAGCGTGAAAATCAGCGCCCAAACAGACGAGAACAGTCCCGCGGCGAGTTGTTTCAGAAAGAAGCTCGGGTCGCCGGCGAGTAATCCGTTCACGCCGCCATTGGCCGTCGGATTCCACGCCGTCGAAGCAAACACGCCGAGCAGAATAATTCCGAGAAAGCCGCCGACACCGTGCACACCCCACACATCGAGTGCATCGTCCCATCGCAATCGGTTCTTCAGCGCGCAAGCGTAATAGCAGACGACGCCCGCCACAGTTCCGATGATGACGGCAGTGGCTGGAGAGACGTAGCCCGCTGCGGGCGTGATCGTAGCCAGGCCTGCCACTGCGCCGGTCAGCAACCCTAGGAATTTCGGTTTCTTCGAGACTCGCCAGTCCACGAGCAACCAGGCGATGGCCGCGAACGAGGCCGCAATGTCGGTATTGATAAACGCCACCGCGGTAGTCGCATCGACGCGAAACTCGGACCCGGCATTGAAGCCGTACCAACCGAACCAGAGCAAGCCAGTGCCAAGCGCAACGAGCGGAATGCTGTGCGGACCGCGATCCGCGACTTTGCGTTTGCCGACGTAGAGAACGGACGCGAGCGCGGCTATGCCCGCGATGTTGTGTACGACGATCCCGCCTGCAAAATCTTTCACGCCCCACTGCGCCAGCATACCGCCGCCCCACACCATGTGGACAAAAGGAAAATAAACCAAGATCAGCCAGGCTGTCAGAAACAGCATGTAGGCCTTGAAGGTGATGCGATTGGTGAATGCGCCAGTGATCAGCGCCGGCGTGATGATGGCGAACATCATCTGATAGGCGCAGAAGACGAGCATAGGGATCGTGTCGTTCGGCGATGGCGTGGAGAGCGTGATGCCGCGCAGGCCCACCCAGTTCAGGTTGCCGATGATTCCAAAAAAATCCGTGCCGCTCTTCTGATCGCCGGAGAAACAGAGCGAAAATCCGAAGGCCCACCACAACACAGTGGTCCAGCCCATCGAGACGAAGCTCTGCATCATGATGGCCAGCACGTTCTTTCGTCCAACGAGCCCGCCATAAAAGAATGCCAGCCCCGGTGTCATCAACATCACCAGGCTGGCGCACAGCAGTGTAAAGGCAGTATTGCCTGTATCGAGATGCAACATTGGTTGTCCTCCGGTAGGCCGCCATTATTTCCACTCTGAGCGGAGGCGTCAAGGCTATGAGAGTTGGTTGAGAAGACGGTTCAATCCCATGACATTCACGCGCGGCTCGCCCAGAAATCCGAATTGTGGTGGCCGATTGTTTGATCGACAAGAGCGGAATTTTTTTTGGATCGACATATTGATTGTTTTCACTTGCTGGATTGCGGACGCGGATTGTCGATGAACCAGGTCCAGAACGGCTGAAGATGTCGATCTCGCCTTGAAAAGACGCGCCGTAGCTTCGCGAGCGGGCCGCGATTAGCTGATCGCACCTTCGCGTCTGATTTCTTTCCGATGGAAACAGGAACGAAATGAACACGTACGTCGTTCTGGTTACGCCTGGTGCAATGGCTTGGCTATCGTTGGCCGGCCGCGTGGCTGCCGGAGAAATCATGTCCGAAGGCTTCATGGCCTCGCCGCGACGGAAGCGAGCGCGCGATTCAGGCTGAGCACGTTCACACCGGGGTCTCCGAGAAGGCCGAGATCGCGCCCGTTTGTGTTTTGCTCGATCAACTCGTGCAGTTTCTTCTCGCTTAAGCCGCGAGCCTTGGCGACCCGCGGGATTTGGAGTTCGGCGTTACGCATGCTGATGTGAGGATCAAGTCCGCTGCCGGATGCGGTGACGGCATCGGCGGGAACGGGTTCTTTTTCATTCAAGCCGTTCTCTTTCCGATACGCGTCAACGCGGTCTTTGATCGCGTCATTCAGCTTTTGTGAAGTCGGACCGAGATTGCTGCCGCCAGAACTCGTGGCGTCGTAGCCGTTGCCGGCGGCTGAAGGACGCGGATGAAAATATTTGTCGGCGGTGAATCCCTGTGCCAGCAGCTTTGAGCCGCGCACGGCTCCGTCTTTATCCAGAATCAAGCTGCCGTTAGCTTTCTCGTAAAAGAACGCCTGGGAAATTGCGAACACGATGAGCGGATAGAGTCCGCAGCAGACGATTGCCAGCACAAGCGTCGACACGACTGAGCCGCGAATATGGGAGAAGAATTCTTTCATGTCGTTAGGCGAGGTGAAACGCAGTGATGATGACATCGATCAGTTTGATGCCGATGAACGGAACGATGATGCCGCCGAAGCCGTAGATCAGCAGGTTGCGCTGCAAAACGGCGAGCGCGCCCATCGGTTTGTATGCCACGCCGCGGAGTGCCAGCGGAATCAGCGCGATTATGACGAGCGCGTTGAAAATGACCGCGCTCAAGATCGCGCTGGTAGGGCTATGCAGTTGCATGATGTTCAGCGGCGCGATTTCGGGAAATGTGGCCATCAGCATCGCCGGGATAATTGCGAAGTATTTTGCAACGTCGTTCGCAATGCTGAACGTGGTCAGCGAACCGCGCGTGATCAGCATCTGCTTTCCAATCTCGACGATGTCGAGCAGCTTGGTTGGATTGGAATCGAGGTCGACCATGTTGCCCGCTTCGCGCGCAGCTTGCGTGCCGGTGTTCATTGCAACGCCCACGTCCGCCTGCGCAAGCGCCGGGGCGTCGTTCGTGCCGTCGCCGGTCATCGCAACAAGGTGACCCTCCAACTGCTCCTGACGGATACGTTTTAGTTTTTGTTCCGGCGTCGCTTGCGCCATGAAATCGTCCACGCCTGCTTCGGCCGCAATCGCCGCGGCAGTAAGCGGATTATCGCCGGTTATCATCACCGTCTTGATTCCCATTTTGCGTAGCTGCGCGAAGCGCTCTTTGATTCCGCCTTTGACCACGTCCTTCAGCTCAATCGTGCCGAGTGTCAGAAGGTCCGACGCAACGACGAGCGGCGTGCCGCCGCGATGCGAGATCTCATCGACTGTTCTAGTGACTGACTGTGGAAAAATGCCGCCTGCAGATTCGACAAAACCACGTACCGCGTCAGCCGCGCCTTTGCGGATGCGCATCCTCGGTTCAGCGCCATTGGCGTGAATATCGACACCGCTCATGCGCGTCTGAGCCGTGAACGGCATAAACGTCGCCTCCAAATTGTGCATCTCTCTCGCGCGCAATCCAAATTTCTCCTTCGCGAGCACGACAATCGAGCGTCCTTCCGGCGTTTCATCGGCAAGCGAGCTCAACTGCGCAGACGCTGCAAGATCGTCGGGCGAAACGCCCGGCGCGGCGTGAAAGGCGACCGCCATGCGATTGCCGAGCGTAATCGTACCGGTCTTGTCCAGTAACAAAACGTCAACGTCCCCCGCTGCTTCGACTGCGCGTCCACTCATTGCGAGAACATTCCGCTGAAGGACGCGATCCATTCCAGCGATACCAATGGCGCTAAGCAAACCACCGATCGTTGTGGGAATGAGACAGACGAGCAGTGCGATCAGCACCGGAACCGAAAAGTTCGTCGCCGAATAAATTCCGAACGGCTTCAGCGTCACGCAGACCAGAAGAAAGATGAACGTCAACGCGGCAAGCAGAATGGTAAGCGCAATCTCGTTAGGCGTTTTCTGACGACGCGCGCCCTCGACTAGCGCGATCATCTTATCGAGAAAACCGGCGCCTTTATCCGCAGTCACGCGCACAACGATGCGATCGCTCAGCACGCGCGTGCCGCCCGTGACCGCGCTGCGGTCGCCGCCGCTCTCGCGAATCACGGGCGCGGATTCGCCAGTGATCGCCGCTTCGTCAACGCTGGCGATTCCCTCGACGACATCTCCGTCCGCCGGAATGATGTCCCCAGCTTCGCACACGACGAGATCGCCTCTTTGCAGCGACGGCGCGGGGACTTTCTCTTCGCGTCCATTCCGCAGGCGGCGCGCGATCGTATCCTTGCGCGCCCGCCGCAGGCTGGCGGCTTGCGCTTTGCCACGGCCTTCCGCCACCGCTTCAGCAAAATTAGCAAAGAGCACCGTGAACCAGAGCCAGATCGCCAGTTGCGTCACGAACTCGCGCAGTCCCGATTCCGCCGTGAAAATTCCGACGGTCGTTAGGGCAGCGCCGACCATGGTCACGAACATGACCGGGTTTTTCACCATCAGCCGCGGGTTCAGTTTTTTGAACGCGTCGCCAATGGCCGGACTGACAATGTTCCAATCGAAAAGCGAGGCTGGTTTTTGCGTCATAAAAGTCGCTCTCGTGTTAGAAAAGCTTTCCCCCCTGCATGAGAAAGTGCTCAACGATCGGCCCGAGAGTCAACGCAGGGAGAAAATTGAGCGCACCGATCAAGAGCACGGTTCCGAGAAGCAGGATTAGAAACGTCCCGCCTGAGACTGGGAACGTGCCGACGCTTGGCGGCGCGACCTTCTTTTGCACCAGCGAGCCTGCCAACGCCATGATCGGCACGATCATGAGGAATCGGCCCAACAACATGTCGAAACCGAGCGTTGTGTTATAAGGGGGTGTATTGCCCGAGAGACCTGCGAATGCGCTGCCATTGTTGCCCGCGCCGGAGCTGAACGCGTAAAGAATTTCGCTCAGTCCATGCGGACCATTGTTATTCAGGCCCGCGAGTCCCCATTTTGCTACTACAGCCCAGGCAGCAAAACCGAGAATGGAAATCGCGAGGATGAGCAACGAGAGCATCGCCATCTTCACGTCGTACGCTTCGATTTTCTTGCCGAGATATTCCGGCGTACGACCGACCATCAAACCCGCGATGAAGACCGCGAGCACAACGAAAACCAGCATGCCGTATAACCCAGCGCCAACTCCGCCGAAGATGACTTCGCCGAGTTGAATATTGAACAACGGCACGAAGCCGCCGAGCGCGGTGAACGAATCGTGCATCGAATTGACCGCCCCGCAGGAGGCATCCGTTGTGACCGTGGCGAACAGTGCCGAATTGAAGATCCCGAACCGGACTTCCTTTCCTTCCATGTTGCCGCCGGCAACGCCGAGACTTTGGTGGATCGGATTTCCATTCGCCTCCGCCCACCAGCACAACAACACTCCGCCAACAAAAAGGATCAACATCGCAGTCCAGACGGTCCAGCCGTGCTTCTGATTCTTGACCATTCGGCCGAGGTAGTAAGTCAGCCCGCTGCCGATAGAAAAAATCGACAACATCTGAATAAAATTCGAAAGAGGCGTCGGGTTCTCGAACGGATGCGCTGCGTTTGCGTTGACATATCCGCCGCCGTTCGTGCCAAGCATCTTGATGGCAACCTGTGACGCCATCGGGCCTTGCACGATATTCTGATCAGTCACCGTTTGCTGCTCTGTGACCGCCTTGCCATCTGGTCCTTTGATCGTCTCGCCTTTGTCATTCTTTTTCTCGACCTGGGTCTTCATCGGCTCGACCAGCGTGGCCTTGGTGTAAGGCTTGAAATTTTGAATCATTCCTTGCGACACTCGGAAGACTGCGAACACCAGACAGATCGGCAGCAGCAGGTAGTAAGTGACCCGAACCAGGTCGACCCAGAAATTGCCGAGTGTTGTTGCCGAATGCCGCGCAATTGCCCTAACGAGCGCCGCCGCGATAGTGATCCCGGTGGCGGCCGAAACGAAATTATGAAACGCCAGCCCGACCATCTGCGAAAAGTACGACATCGTCGATTCGCCGGCGTAATTCTGCCAGTTGGTGTTGGTGGTAAAACTGGTTGCGGTGTTAAACGAAAGATCGGGACTGACTCCTGCCAGTTTTTGCGGATTCAGGGGCAGAAAATATTGCAAGCGCAGGATCGCGTAGGTGAACAAGCAGCCCACGAGACTGAAGAGCAGCATCGCCAGTGTGTACTGCTTCCAATCGTGCTCTTTGCGGGCGTCAACACCCATCGCGCCATAGGTCAACCGCTCGACTGGAGCCAGCACAGGATCGAGCCACGTTTTGCCATTTGGGTCGAGAACGTGCATCAAATAGAGGCCCATCGGCTTTGTCACCAGGGCGAGCGCGATCAAGTAAATCGCGAATTGAATCCAACCAGAGGTCTCCATGGGACGTTAGAATTTTTCAGGCCGGATCATGGCCATGAGCAGATACACGAAAAGCAGCAGCGCTATGACGCTAACAATGACCGTTTCCATTTACCCTCCTACAACTTCTCGCAAAGCACCGTGTACAAAGCGCCCGACAGGAAAAACGCGATGATTACTCCTATGAAGATCAAGTCATTCATACGCCTAAGTATCAGCGCGACCTGATCAGACGGTTAATTAAACCGGGTGCGAAATGCGTTAAAAAATCGTTAACGCGCCGCGACGAATATCACTTCTGCGCCTCGAGATGGGCCACTACTTCGATCTCGGCCGTTTGTGGAAACATGTCGAGTGGTGTGATCGAATTAATCGCGAATTTGTGCTGCAACTCTTTTAAATCACGAGCAAGAGTCGGCGGATTGCATGAAACGTAAATTAGTGTTTGTGGCGCAAGATCCATAATGGCCGCGCGAACGACTCCGCTCAACCCGGTCGCGGGTGGATCGATGATGATTGTTGTGGCGCCGATTGACCCCAATCGTCCGCTCAACGTGTCCTCCACGCGCTCCGAGCGTTTCAAGTGAACTGCCCCTATCTTTTCCAGTTCGCTTTCCACATCGCCTGCGATATACGTTTCCTTCGCGGCGGCGTTCTCTCTTGCGGCGGCGATTGCGAATTTGTCCCAATCAATCCCGATTATGCGCTCAAACTTGTCGAGCAACGCTTTGGCGAAAAACCCGGCGCCACAGTAGGCATCGATCAACAGGTGCTGATTCGGGGGCACCAGATTGACAATCAAATCGCGCAACGCCTGTCCGACATCGCAATTAATCTGGGAAAACACGCGCGGCTCCGATGCAGCGCGCAACGTGTAATGCCCGTTCCGCACATGCCTTTGTTTGCGCAACTCTGCGAGCGCGCGATTGACTTCGTCCCGGGAAATCGGGCAGTGCTCGATATCAATGAGATGATGAGAATCCCGCCGGAAGAAACCAATCACGCCGTCCTGCGCGTGCACAGTGATGCGGTTGCGATACGCGTAATGCCTCGGAGACGGGATAATCGGCCGCATGGGAACATCCTTTAATTTGCCGATTCGCTGAAGGGCGTCACGCACCTGTCGCCATTTGATTGCAAGCTGAAGTTGGTAATCGATATGCTGATAAGCGCAGCCACCGCATCGGCCGAAATATGGGCATTGCGGCGCGACGCGATTCGGGGAACTCTCCTTAACTTCGAGCAGCTCTGCTTCGGCGAATTGTTTCTTTTCCCGGACAATTTCCGCCGAAACAAGCTCGTCCTCCATCGTGTAAGAAACAAAAACGGCTTTGCCCTTTTCCCGCGCGACGCCTTTTCCGCCGAAGGCGATGTCTTCGATTTTCAGATCAACAACGCGCATACGATGCAAATTCGAAGCATCAACATCCAAGCTGCAGAGAAATTCCCATAACCAATCTCCAAGCTATCAACGTACGCCCTGTTCAGGAGGTCCGAGCTTCGTTATTCCTTGGATGTTGGAGCTTGGGATTTCAACATCTAACCCGCAACCGCCCGCTCGATGGCACTTTCGAGCTTGTCCAACTTGATAGGTTTGATGAGATGCTCGGCAAAGCCGGCCTGCAAGCTTCGTTCGATATCGCCATTATTGCCAAAACCGCTGATCGCGATCCCCGGAATATTCGCGATCGCGCGTAATTGCACTATCAGATCCATTCCGGTTCCATCCGGAAGGGCAATATCGCTGATGAGCAGATCGAATTTTTTGCGCGCCGCGGCTTCCATCGCCGAACGGACGTTGTGCGCCACAGCGATGAGATGCCCGCGACGCGCGAGCAATTTCTCCAGTGCAGCGCAGGTGTCGTGATGATCATCAACGAGCAGAATCTTCAGAGCTTGTCGCGCCGATTCGGTGACGCCTTTCACAGCGCCGCTGGCTGCTTCAACCGACGTAAGAGTCTGCAAGGATAACGTGAAAGTTGATCCACAATTGGATCCGTCGCTTTGTGCAGTCAGCATGCCGCCGTGCGCTTGCGCGAGAGATTTTGAAATGGCCAAGCCGAGACCTAGACCGCCAACGCGATGTTCAAACGAGCGGTTGCCCTGTTCGAATGGGTCAAAAATGCGCTGCATGGCGTCTGGCTCAATGCCGATCCCGGTATCGCGAACGGTAACCGTTAACATTGTTCCCGATGGATTCTCAGAGGAGATAACGATCTCTCCTCCTTCAGGTGTGAACTTGATCGCGTTCTTTAGCAGGTTCCAAATGATCTGCTGAAATTTCGCGGCGTCGGCCGCCAAATGATAGTTCTTTGCCGCCAAGTTGAGATGCACCTGAAGTTTTTTTGACTTCGCCTCCACGCGGCAAATTTCCATGACGTTGGAAACCGCCAGGTGCACATCGACTGGTGCAAAGCGCAGTTCCATCTTATCTCTGGCGACTCGGGTGAAATCGAGCAAATCGTCAATGAGCTGGGTTTCCAATTCAATATTGCGACGGATCATCGCCAGCGATGCTCTGGTATCTTCGGTTTGTGCCGGCTGCGTTTCGAGCAATTCCACCGTAGAAACCACCGGAGCGAGTGGCGTACGCAGTTCATGTGAAAGCATTGCCAGGAAGTGGTCCTTGGTCCGGTTCGCCGTTTCCACTACGGCCTTCTGTTGGTGGAGCTCTTCCTCGATGCGGCGTCGCTCAGCCATTCCAGCGGAAAGCGCCATCATCGTAATGGCCAGCACGGCTGTCCAAGACTGCACCGTAAGAAGCGACTGATTCTCACTTTGATCAACAAATGGCCCAAAGCCGCGCAGTGTTCCCCACACCGCTATTACAGATAGAATGAAAATACCTGTGGCAGTTTCGCGTTGAGTGAAGCGGAATGCGGTCCAAATGACAATCGGACCGCAAATAAAAGCGATGGGATAGTTTTTGGCTGAGATCTCCACCCATCCGCCAAAGACAACTGCACTCAATAGCGCTAACAATAGGAGGAGGACGCCAACTTCTACCGCTTCCTCTTTTTTCCAGCCCAATTTCCGCTTGATGCCCCAGAGAAGAACCAGCGGGGTGAGTAACCCAAATCGCGCCGTAGTTCGTCCAGTCGGCAAAACCGTCCAGCGTAAGGCTGGTCACGCCAAACAGTGGGCTGATCACAGCGCTGATTGCTGCGGCGAGAGCGAATTTGAAAATGCCCTGCGGTCGATCAAAAACATTCTTGCCGTTTGCGAAGCAGTTCACCAACCACGCACCGGCTACAGCCTCAACTGTGTTGCCGGTCGCGATGGCAACCGATGTAGCGGCGTCTCCGGCAGTCGTGAGGTTTACCAGGAACGCACCGACAAAGATCGCCGGCCACGCTCGATAACCGACCAAGAGTATTGCAGCCAGCGCAATTCCTGCCGGTGGCCACACTGGGGACGCACTCGCGTGCAACGATGCCAGGTGTAAGCCGATCTTGCCGGCAGCGATGTAAATGATTGCGAATAGGCCGATGAGTGGCAGCGCGGAAAACCGTCGCGTTTGCGTGATCCCAGCCGCATTAGCTTCAGTGATCTTGGCGCTGACGTTCACGGGGGTCAAAACGGGCTACTGCATGCGAGGTCGAAATCCCACCCAAGCGATTTGGCCAAAAAACGCGAGTCAAAAAGCTGCTCCACGTCAATACGGTGACGGCTGGACAGCGAAACCGAAATACTACGGCCCTTCCTGCAAAGAAGACGTTAGTTAAAATCGTGATGCGTGTCGCGCACGTACGGGTACTTCGACTCATTACCGACCTCAGGCGGAAATTCGGCGTACCCGGCATGAATGTAAGGAATGTCGGATGGCAGCAACGGTTGATAGCTGTCGTGCCAAATTGGAAAGGGAAACGTCAGAATTTCAATAAGACCAGCCACGTGACGCGCCGCTGCGCGTCCCGCTCCCCTCCAAACGCCATACCCAGCTCCGGCGGAATTACCTTCCGTTTGGTTGATTTGGTTAACCGTCACGAAGAACTCGGTCGGAGCGATCACAAAATTGGAAATACCGCGACCGAGTTTGCGGGTTGGGCCATAGTCGTTACCTGGCGGATCCTGAATATCCGCGAAAACTCCGATGGCAACACCAGCAACTAAAGCGAAGACGAGGATAGGTTTCATAGGGGGTTCCCTATCACTTAAATGATTCGGCACAGCAAAGGCAATACTTATTTTCGGGCTTCGGCGGTTGTTCCATCCTTCGTCTTCAACATGGAAAGTCCAATGGTCGCTCCCAGAATAAGAACAATGATTCCTAGCGAGATGACTCGCGGTAAGGGCAGATAATCCGCTGTGATCATTTTTAGCCCCACAAACCCCAGGACCAATGCAAGCCCTGTTCGCAGATAAATGAAACGGTTCATCAACCCTGCGAGCAGGAAGTAAAGCGATCGCAAGCCGAGGATAGCGCAGATGTTCGATGTATAAACGATGAATGGGTCGCGAGTAATCGCGAAGATTGCAGGGATGGAATCTACTGCAAACGCCAGGTCGGTAATTTCAATTACAATCATCGTGAGGGCGAGCGGGGTAAACATCCAGCGGCCATTCAAGCGCACCTTAAAATGTTCCTCGTGAAAATCCGACGTAATTGGAAGGATACGGCGACAAATCCGCATCACGTAGGTCTCCCTTAAATCGCCAGCAGGATGCTTCCCAAAAAACATGCGCGCGGCGGTGATCAGCAGGAAGAACCCAAAGATGTAAAGGACGAAATGAAAACGCCGCACCAAAGCAATGCCGAACACGATCATTGTGCCGCGCATGATCAGCGCGCCGATAATTCCCCACACCAAAACCCTGTGTTGTGCCCGTGGCGGAACACGGAAATGCGTGAAGACGAGCACGAACACAAAGATGTTGTCCATGCTCAGGGAGTACTCGATCAGGTACCCAGTGAGAAAATCGAGCCCATGGTGTGGCCCTTTAACACGCCAGACGATGACGTTAAAGGCGAGCGACACCAGAATCCAGACGACGCTGCGTCGCGCCGCAGCTCCCATGCTTAGCTCGCGACCGCGTCGGTGAAAGGTGAACAGGTCAATCCCAATGGCAACGAACACGCCAATGTGAAAGGCGATCCAAAACCAGATGCTCGTCGTCACGGCGGCCAGAGTTTCACGCCCCGAGGCTCGCGGCAATCGCAAATTGCGCGAGGCGCCGATGCGACCTATACGTCACATACGACGCATTTGTCTCCATAAATGGACGCTGAACTACAAAAACTAATTGAAGCTGGCAAGCTCACCACGAAGTCCGCAGCTCAACTGGAAAAACTAAAGCCCGGTACATTTTGTCTACACAAGAGCTGGGGATTCGGCCGAGTCCGCGAATGGAACCTGCTTCTGAACCAAATCGTAATTGATTTCGCCAGCAAGAAGTCTCATCCGATGCAGGCGCAATATGCGGCAGAGAATCTGACGCCGCTGGCACCGGAACATTTTCTGGCGCGAAAAGCCACAGACATCGCATCAGTTAAAAATCTCGCCAGAGAAAATCCTGTGGCGCTGGTGCAAAACATTTTGGAAAGTTTGGACGGAAAAGCCAGCGCACAACAAATTGGCGAATGGCTGATTGGCGATGTCCTCACCGAACCGGAATGGAAACGCTGGTGGGAATCAACCAGGAGAGCGCTCAAAGCAAGCGGTGCGTTTTCCATCCCTGCAAAAAAGAGCGAGCCAATCCAAATCCGCGGAGAAGGCATATCGCATGCGGATGAGCTGCTCACGGCATTCAACAAAGCGCGACAGCCGAAACAGCAAATTGCGGCGGCCGAGCAAATCATCAAATCGCACGAGCAATTCAAAGAACCTGAGAAACAGCTTCAATCTATTGTAATCGCGATTGAGAACGCGGCTGCACGCAACCAGAAATTGCATCCTGAGCTGGCGTTTGAATTAATCATCGCACGGGATGATTTGCTCGCCCGTGTTCAATCCCTGCACACCACGCATATAGGTTTGACTCTTGCAAAATTGATCCTCGACGAGGAAAAACGCCTCCGGACCATACTGCCAAACCTGCCTGCGGCGAAGGAGAAACGCGTTTTGCAAGCGTTGCCAGCTGCACTTGGCTCGGGCTGGACGGAGCGCGCGTTGCACCTGATGGAGGCTACCCACGGCCGAATGGTGGCCCAAATTCCGCGCATTCTGAATGAAGCCGGTCAGCATGCCGAGCTTCGGACAATGCTCGAACGAAGTATTCGCGAACATTCGGCCACGAGCGAGATACTCATTTGGTTGTGCGGCGAAAAACAAACCTGGGGCGAGCTGATTACCCCGGATTTGTTCGCGGCGATTCTCGCCGCCCTCGAGCGAGAACAGCACAATTCGCCCGGGCGCGGCAGTAGGTTGCAGCGGGCCCTGGTTGATGACCGGGAATTGCTTGGGGAGATGTTTAAGAAAGTCGATGTCGGCCTGGCGCGCGATGCAATGCGCCGTCTCCAGTTAACACCGTTGTTCGATGAGCTGACCAAACGTTCGCTCCTGGCGCGGATGGTCAAAGTTTATCCGGAACTGGAAAGCATGATCGCCGGCGCAGAACCGCAGGAAAAAACGGCGCCGCTGATCGTATCCTGGAGCAGTTTGGAAAAACGAAGGGCAGAACATGAAGAGCTGGTGAAAGTGAAGATTCCGGAGAACACCAAGGAAATCGCAATTGCCAGGTCGTACGGCGATTTGAGCGAGAATTTTGAATTCAAAGCAGCCAAGCAAATGCAAAGCGTGCTGATGCGCCGCAAAGCCGAGCTGGAACAGATGCTGCACGATGCGCGTGGCACGTCATTTGAAAATCCGGACACGTCGCGCGTGTCCATCGGAACAATCGTCAGGCTGCGTAAGGACGCGACGAACGAGGAAGAAACTTACACCATCCTCGGCGCATGGGACGGTGACCCAGACCGAAACATAATCTCGTACCAAACCGCCCTCGGCCAGGCGCTGCTCGGCCATGAAATCGGTGAAAGCGTATCTCTAAATTCGGAGCACGGCGTCGCGCAATTCACGATCATCTCAATCCAGCCCGCGCCATTAGACGACACAACATCAACCGTAGCTCCCACAGCGGAAAACGCGGTGGAAACAGCGGTCGCGAAATAGGCGCGTTTGGCAGACGCAGCAAAAATGGCGTCGCTAGATCAGTAGCTCGTACGAGAGAATGCTCAAGCAATAGATTGCCGCTGTTTCGACTCGCAGAATGATTGGGCCAAGCGTGATCGGCTCGCAGCCGTGGCGACGCGCCAGCGCAAGCTCCGCAGGTGTAAAATCGCCCTCGGGCCCCACGAGCATCAATACGCTTCGGGGGCGATCAGTGTGCTGGCCCAGGTACATTTCCAGAATGCTTTTTAGATTCCGCGCGTCAGGCTGGAGCGATCCGATCAGCCGAAGGTCGAACGGTTGCTCCGAAGCGGAGAAAAAATCTGCGAGTTTTTTCGGAGGGTGCACTCGGGGCAGCCAGTTTTGGCCGCACTGCTTGCCGGCTTCAATTGCGATCTGTTGCCATTTTCTTTGCTTCTGCGCGGCGGTATTAGAATCGATCTGCACAATCGTGCGATCGGAAATGATCGGCGCGATTTCCGCTGCACCGATTTCGACCGCTTTCTGTACGATCAGCTCCATGTTTTTCCCTTTTGGGATCGCCTGCCCGAGGATGATTTGGCAGCGCAGTGGCGATGTCTCCGCTTCATGTAATTTCCGCAGGCGAATCTCGTCGTCCTCGAAAGCAGCAATTTCCACAGTCACTTCGCGACCCCGGCCATTGAACAGGACAATCTTCTCCCCTGCCTTCATTCGCAGGACATCGCGCGCGTGATGTGCTTCGGAGCCGCGCAATGCGAGTGTAGGGCACTGCCACTCCTCCGGCGAAATGTAGAAACGATGCATGTGACGAGTTGGACCTATGAGTAGCTAGTGGCGATCTGCGAGTTGGACGCCGCCACGTCTTTCAGCACTTCGCGTATTGGTGGGTCTATGCCGCGTTGTTGAAGCGCAGCGATCACGCTCTCTGTTGGAATATTTCCAATAAGTGCGTCCTGGGCGAACGGACAGCCGCCAAGCCCCCCGACAGTCGAATCAAAACGGCGGCAACCAGCGTCGTACGCCGCGAGAACTTTTGCTGCAGCTTCGCCGGGGGCGCTGTGAAGGTGCACACCGATCTCTGGATCGGCGTATTCGCTGCTCACCGATTCAAAAATCCGACGAACCAAATCAGGACTCGCCAACCCCACAGTGTCAGCGAGTGAAATGCTTCCTACACCGAGGCCGACCAGCCTATCCACCGCCTCGCCCACTCTCTTCTCATCCCACCGGTCGCCGTACGGATTTCCGAATGCCATCGAAATGTAGGCGACAACGCTGAGGCCCGCCACGTCGGCTTTTCTTTTGACGTATTCCAACATTTTATAGCACTGTTCGATTGTCTGATTCTGGTTTTTGCGCAGAAAGGTCTCAGATATCGAGCAGGGAAAGCCCAACGTCGAAACTGCTTTGGTGGCGATGGCGCGCTCCGCGCCTTTTTCATTCACCACGATGCCGATGATTTCGACGTCCTCAGGCACATCGATTTGTTCCAGCACGTTCTCGCTATCGGCCATTTGTGGGACGGCTTTGGGCGAGACGAAGCTAACGGCATCGATGTGTTTGAATCCCGCTTCGATTAGCGCCCGTAGGTAACATACCTTCACTTCTGTGGGAACCTGCCGGCCTAGCCCTTGCCACGCGTCTCGCGGGCATTCGATCAGTTTGACGACAGTGCGAAGCACGGAAATTTCTGCGGTTACTTAAAGAACTCTTTGGCGCGGTCGAAGAAGCTCCGGCGCATTGGCGTGTTTTCATCGCCGCAAAGTGCAGCGAATTCTTGGAGCTTGCTGCGTTGCTCGGGGTTGAGGCGCGACGGTACCTCGACGATTAACCGGGCAAACAAATCGCCGTGACCGCGCCCGTTGACATTCGTTATCCCCTTGCCACGCAGTTTAAACATTTGCCCGCTTTGCGTGCCAGCTGGGACTTTGAGCTGGGCCTTGCCTTCAAGGGTCGGCACATCGGTCTCGCCCCCCAAGGCGGCGACTGAAAACGGGATCGGTACCTCGCAATACAAATCGTCGGCTTCGCGGTGAAAAACGTCGTGCTCCTTGATATGGATGACGACATACAGGTCGCCCGCTGGACCGCCGGCGATTCCAGCCTCGCCATTCCCCGGTGAACGCAATCGTGTGCCTTCCCTGATTCCAGCGGGAACTTTCACTTTAATACGACTCAGCTCTTCCACGCGTCCTTCGCCACGGCATTTCTGGCACGGTTTTTCGATAACTTCACCGGCACCATGGCAGCGAGGACATGTCTGCGAGATTTGGAAAAAACCACGCGAGCTGATTACTTGACCGCGGCCGCCGCACGTTGTGCAGGTGACCCTGCGTGACCCCGCTTCAGCGCCGCTACCGTGGCATTTGTCGCAGCTATCAAGCTTCTCAATCTCAATTGTCTTCTCTGCGCCGAAAGCTGCCTCCTCAAGTTTGATTTCCATGTCATAGCGCAGATCCGATCCGCGACGGCGATCATCTGCGCGTCCGCCAGGGCTGCCCCCAAAGAACGTCTCGAAAATACCTCCACCAAATCCGCTCCCGCCGAAGACTTCACGAAAAATTTCGAACGGATCATGGAAACCGCCGGCACCGAAACCGGCGCTACCCTGCACGAAGGCTGCGTGCCCGAACCGGTCGTATGCGGCGCGCTTATCCGCATCCATCAAGACGTCATAAGCTTCGCCCAGTTCCTTGAATTTTTCCTCGGCGTGCGGGTCGTCCGGATTTTTGTCCGGATGAAACTTTACCGCCAGCTTGCGATAGGCGCGTTTGATCTCCTCATCGGTGGCAGTTCGGCCGACTCCGAGCACTTCGTAATAATCGCGTTTGTCTGTAGCCATGCAACGATGAATCCGTCGTGACGTATGGGACTAATATGCGAAGCAAGCAAGAACGCTCACTTCTTTGCAGGACCGCTGGAAACAACTACGCGGGCAGGCCGCAGCAGACGATCCTTCAAACGATATCCGCGCCGGGCTTGGCGAATGACCGTTCCTTCGGGAGACACATTCGGCTCGTGGGCAATCGCTTCGTGCAGATTCGGATCAAACTTGTTGCCTTCGGCTTCTATCGGTTCCAGTCCGTTTTCCGCAAGCAAATCGTTCAGCTGCTTTTGAACGAGAACCATTCCGGAATAGATCGGAGATTCATCACCGTGGGTTTTGGCAGCCGCCAGACCAAGCTCAAAATTGTCGAGGATTGAGACCAACTGCTGGAGCAATGCGCTATTGGCGTATTTGACTGCATCGTCTTTTTCGCGGGCCGCGCGCTTTTTGTAATTTTCGAAATCCGCCTGGCTACGCAACGCGAGATCGCGGAACCGGTCGAGATCGGCTTGCAAGCCGGACATTGCATCTTCGGAATCGGCGCCACCTGCAGTCCCTGCCAGGGATTCCTGCTTTATCTGCGCTGACGAATTCACTTCCTGCTGCTGGGAAGAATTCTTTTTCATGTTTTGCGTATCGCGATCAATGTCATGTCATCATTTTGCGGAACCGAACCGGTAAACTCGCGCACGTCCTCGATAATCCTCTTCACAATCGCTTGTGCGCTGTCGTTCGCGCTGGCGCGGACGGACTGCATCATCCGATCAACGCCGAACTCATCTCCTTCGGAGTTAAGCGTCTCGGTCACACCGTCGGTGTAGAGAACGAGGCAGTCATTGCGCTCGAGCGGTACCGCGAAATCAGCCGTAAGCCTATCAAATACGCTCCCGCTGTCAATTCCCACCACCATTCCCGGCGATTTTACTGGCATCACTGTTTGGGACTGCCGCTTGTACCATAACGGTGCGTCGTGTCCAGCGCGCGCGAGCGTCACGCCATCCTGCTGATGACCCAGGATCAGATAAGCCATACTAATGAACATGTCTTCTTTAATGTCCGGATAAAGTTGGCGGTTTACCTTTCGCAAGACGTCCGCCGGTGACGGGTTCCGGGCCGCCTCTGCGCGCAATACGCTGCGACAAATCGCCATGATCAGCGACGCAGGCACACCTTTGCCGGATACGTCCGCGATCGCGACGCCAAGCCGGTCTTGATCGACTTGAATGTAATCAAAATAGTCGCCGCTTACCTGCCGGGCCGGCACATTGATACCGCTGATCTGAAATCCATCGATCGCCGGCGCCTCGGATGGGAGCAGGATGCGTTGAATGTCGCGCGCGATTTCGAGGTCGTGATCGAGCCGTTTCTTTTCGTTCGCCATCGAATAAATGATCGCGTTGTAGAGCGCAAAGGCGGATTGTTCAGCGATGGATTTAAAGACAACGAGATCTGCCTGCGAAAAAGGCGCGCCCATCGGACCATTAGCCAGCGCCAGAACCCCCAGATCCTGGTCTCCGTACCGCAGTGCCGTTGCCATCACGGACACGCTGCCAAAGGCACTTCCGCGCAATTGCGCCAGTTCCGGCGCTTCGGAGAACTCATTGAGACAAACGGCCTGACCGGCTTGCCAGACGCGCCCAATTACTCCTTCGCGCGGGGCGACGGTCCGCAGCCGCAGGAAAGTCTCCAGAGCGATGGGATTCGCAGCCGCTTGTTGCAAGATGTTCGACGGAACATCGACCAACGGAGGACAATCCTTCGAGATGAAGGCGGGCGTGAGCTTACCGCCGGTGCGATCGGTCACATACAGTGCGCCGCCATGTGCATCCAGGATGCGCACCGCCCCCTCCACGATCAGTCGATGCAGTTCCTGCGGTCGAATCGTCTCCCGGAACGCCTCCCCCAGGCCATGCAGGAAATCGAAGACCAGGGTTTCTTCGACTTGGATTTCCTCATGCGAGCGTTCGAGTCTGCGAATCCGTCGCTTCTGTAGGTACGCAGTGATGCCCCACCCCGCCACAGACACGACAAGCAGTCCAAGGAAAAGAGTCGGCCACATCGCGGGGCCAGCTTACTTCGAAGACGTCTCGTGATGAAGGTCTTGCCTCAGAAAATCGAGAACGTCCTTAAAGCGAAAGATATTTTCTGGCGCGGCCTGGCAAAGCGCCTCGTGTGCTTCCAGCATCGTTTCTGTCTGATCCATTTTTCGGGAATTTGATGACTGCTCTTTGGTGGCTTGCTCGAGGGCTGCACATTCAGGGGCGCTGGCGCCATCGCTATGAATATCAAAGATCTGATCCAGTCCAAGCCCGGAAAGGAGTTGTTGGCTGCGGTTTCTACAGTGGACGATATGAAGATGCCCATGGCCAAGTTCCTTTAGTCGCAATGCTACGCTGGCCATCGTTCCCATAAATGTGGAATCCATCATGGCGCAGCCCGCCAGATCCACGATAAATTCGCGATAGCCGCGATCCAACATTTCGCGAGAGAACTCCTTGAGGTTGCCGCTATTGAGGAAACTACCTTTTCCTTCCACTTTCACCCATACGGTCGGCCCTCTTACCCCAACTTGAATAGACGAGTCCACAGTTCCTCTTTTAAACGATACCAGCCTCAAAGGCGTGCTGTCAAACCTGGCAGCGGATGGGAAAACCTCTCATCAACTACTTCGGAATGCAGCGGTCCAAGCACACCATGGGTGCGAATCCCTGGTGCGAAGCGTGAGCCCCGACTAGAAAGACGCAGACGTGCCGCCGCCGCAAGTTACTCCCAGAGAAACGAGCGGTTTTCCGCCACGATTCGGCCGCTCGCAATTAGCAGGCATCGCCACGCGATCACGCGACCATCATCAAAATAATCGTCTCCGATCACCTTGAATTCTGTCTTATGCGTGCCCCGCGCGCTTCTGTATGTGATCTCCTGCGCCTGGACGTGCTCATGCAATTTCTCCTGCCGATATTCCAGACGAACGGTGACATCTGAGGGGCGTTTAGCCCGCCAAAAAAAATCAAAGTAATCACCAAACCGCTGGCGTCGATCCAGCGCCGTTACCGCGCCATAAAGTCGGTATTGCCTTTCAAAAGTGATGGGAGCATCTTGAACCGTAGCGGTTTTTTGGTTCGGCGTATTTGACTTTGCGCCAAGGGTGCTCGTCCCATGCGTTCGCTGACTGGCCTTTGGTGTTTGCTCGCTTAAGAAAAAGAGTTTGGTTTTACGAAACTCGAAGTCTTTGTCTAACGCGACGGGCAGCGGAGTCACTTTTTCGACCACCTTCGGTTCTTCCCGAGCGCTCTTCCCGAGAGCGGGAAGGGTCAGAACGCCCAAAATGAAAACCGCAGCGGCAAACCTCATTTCCGTAATAAAGCGGTCTGTTCAAGCAGATGTCAACGCGCAAGGTCTGTCTGGCATTTGCTTTTACGGGCACATGGAACTCCCCGGATTCCGAAGTAATTTTTGGCGTGATTGCAGTCCGCTACGACCGCGGCGTTTACCTGCCGCAACACGATTTCTGGCTCGATCCACGGGACGCAAAATGTTTCGCATTCGTTTCGCACGCGCACAGCGACCATATCGCACCGCACAGAGAAGTTGTCGTCTCCAAGCGCACGGCGCACTTGATGCAAGTCCGTCTCCCGGGCTTGCGCGTCGAGCATGCGCTGTCATTTGGGGAAAAGCGATCTGTTCGGGGTGTCGAACTGATGTTACTGCCTGCCGGCCACATCTTGGGTTCAGCGCAATGTCTTCTTTTCGGCAATGAAGAGACGCTGCTGTACACAGGTGATTTCAAACTGCGGCCCGGTAAATCAGCCGAACAAGCAGAGTGGCGTCGGGCCGATACCCTTGTCATGGAGACAACCTTCGGTCTTCCGCGGTATCGTTTTCCCCCAACGAAACAGGTCATTAATACCATGGTTGCTTTTTGCGGCGAAACGATTGACGCGGGTGGAGTCCCGGTCCTGTTGGGATATTCGTTAGGCAAAGCGCAGGAAATCCTTTGTTCGCTCGAGAGCGCCGGTTTAACCCCTATGCTGCATGGCTCGGTTTACCAGATGACCCGCATTTACGAACGGTTCGGCCAATCGTTTTGCAAATACATGCGATACAACGGGAATGACGTAGCAGGCAAGGTGTTGATATGTCCACCCAGCGCAAACCACTCGCCCATGCTCGAGAAGATTCCGCGCAAGCGTGTGGCATTGATCAGTGGTTGGGCCGTTGATCCGGGCGCGGTGTTTCGCTACCAAGTCGATGCAGCGTTTGCTCTCTCGGATCACGCCGATTATGACGATTTGCTTCGGTACGTCGAATTGGTCCAGCCGCGCCGGGTATTTACTCTCCACGGTTTTGCCGCAGCGTTTGCCTGCGATCTTCGGACGCGCGGCGTTGAGGCGTGGGCGTTGAGTGAAGAAAACCAGATGGAGCTGCACCTTGGACACAGCGACATCGCGCTGCAATCTCTGCCGAAACCCGCCGGAGCACCACCGGACTCGCGCCAGTCAGAGGATAAATCTGAATTTCTTGAGTTTGCTAATGTCGGTGAAGCTATTAGTGGGACTCCGGCAAAATTAGAGAAGATTCGGTTCCTATCTGATTACCTGCGAAGCCTGCCAAGCGAGCAGCTTCGGATTGTCACCACGTATTTCACTGGAAGAGCATTTGCCCAAAGTGATCTGCGAATATTACAGGTAGGATGGGCCATAATCTTCCGCGCGCTAAAGGGCGCCACCAAAATTAGCGATGCGGAGTTTCATCGTATGGCGGCGAGATACGGCGATGCCGGCCAGACTGCACTTGAGGTTCTCGACGGCAGAACAGCGCCACAACCATTCAGCCTTTTGGAATCGGCCGACTTGTTCCAAAATCTTCATCTCGCACGTGGTCCGATTGCCAAAGCAAAGCTCCTGCAAGAGCGGTTTTCGGCCTTGTCTGCGCGTGAAGGCGAGTACATCGTCAAGATTTTGACCGGCGACCTGCGGATTGGATTGCGCGAGGGTTTGGTGGAGGAAAGCATCGTAAAGGCATTTGATGTTCCGCTCGAAGAAGTAAAACGGGCCAACATGTTGTTAGGCGACATCGGTCAAACCGCGCTACTCGCTTCGCGAAAAAAACTCCATGAAGCCGAGCTATCGATGTTTCGTCCCATTAAATGTATGCTCGCCACTCCCGAACCATCCGCGGATGCGGTGTGGAACCGCTTTGCTAAAAGCTCGGGCACTGCCCGCGGCCAGCCGGGATCGTCGCTCGCGGCTACCGTGTATGTTGAGGACAAATTCGATGGCATCCGCGCCCAACTTCATCGCAGCAAAGAAAGAGTCGAAATTTTCTCGCGCGATTTAAGGCGAATTACGGGTCAATTCCTGGAGCTCGCCGAACAAGCCGCGAATTTTCAAAAGGAGCTCATTGCGGACGGCGAAATCATCGCTTTTGCAGAAGGCCGGCGATTGACTTTCTTCGATTTGCAAAAACGTCTCGGGCGCAAGGACGAGAATACAGACCTGTTTGCAGGAGCGGCAGCGGACGTTCCGGTCGCGTTTGTAATCTTCGATCTGCTCTGGTTAGACGGACGCTCGTTGTTGGATGTTCCGTTGCGCGAGCGGCGGGAACAACTCGTCTCGCTCGTCCTACCGCCTAAATTTCAGAAGGCCCAAGTAGCGGCGGCATGTTCTGCTGACGAACTCGAGCAAGTTTTTCAAGATGCGCGCCGACGTTTGAATGAAGGTTTGATGATCAAGGACCCTGAGAGCTTCTATCTTCCTGGCACGCGTGGAATGTATTGGTTCAAACTGAAGCGCGAGTTGGCGACGCTGGACGTGGTGGTTGTCGCGGTCGAACTTGGCCACGGCAAACGTAACCACGTGCTGAGCGATTATACGTTCGCCGTGCGGGACGAAAGCACCGGCGAACTTTTGCCGATTGGTAAAGCCTACAGCGGATTGACCGACGCGGAGATCGCAGAATTAACCGAGCACTTCAAGCAGAACACAATAGTTGATCACGGCCGGTATCGCAGAGTGAAGCCGAATGTGGTACTCGAAGTGGCCTTCAATTCAATCCAGCCCAGTACACGTCACGCCAGCGGACTAGCTCTGCGTTTCCCAAGAATCAAAGCAATTCGGCGCGATAAGGATATTGGTTCCATCGACACACTCCAGTACGCGCGCGAACTTGCCAGGCATTCGGCAAACTCACCGGAGAATTCCGACAAGACCGCCTAACGAGCGACCCAAACTTATTCTGGCGTGGGCGATGGACTGGGCGAAGCAGCTTCCGTGGCGGGAGTTGTCGGCTGGGGACGTGCCCGCGCCCGAGCCGCCCTCATTTTCTGTATCTCCTCGATCTTGCGTTGCCTTTCAGCGAGGCGTTCCTGAATTCGCTGTTCTCGATCACTATCACTTCTTGCCTGCGAAGGGTCGGCGATCAGCCCTTGAAGCTCAGGGGGAATACTTCGCTGAGGTTGGGCGGGAACTGTCCGGGGAACTGTGGGAACGCTCGGCTTCGCGGCCAATTTCTCCCGGTCCGTTAATGCTTTTTCCCGTTCGTCCAGTGCCTTCTCGCGGGCGTCCAAGTCCGCTTTTCGTTGAACGAGTTGTTGTTCGGCAGTGGCATCGCGCTTTTGGCAAGAACAAGCCAGCGCAAAAGGAATCAGTAACGAGAGGACGAAAAATTTTTTCATATCAGCGGTGATTCAGTCTTGTTCGGTGGACGAAGAAAACGGCGGGCTTGTGCATGTCAAACAAAACTTAACGCTGTTGCGTTTTGGGGGTAGGCGACGCTGCCAGTCTGATTACGACCGATTCGACGTCGCTATGCCGCAATCGCTGGAGATTCGCAAAGACGGCCAATATTGCCAGACAAACAGTGATCGTCAGCATCAACATAGCAGCGGTTTTCGGAACGCGGGGCGGTCCAGATTTTTCAATCGTCCGTTCTGGCAAATTCACGCTCCAGTATCCGAGCGAACATCGCGATGGCAAGCGCGCCGATGCACTTTAGTCGACGTGTAACGCCGCGATTGCCTTCATGACGCGATCACTCAGCCGGGCGTACAGATCTTTCCCTCCCGGCCGAATATCGGCTGCGGAAAAGAAAATCGGTTCTCCGATTACAACGGTGATTGGTACAAAACGAAGACGACCGCCACTTCGCGGGAGCGCTTCTCGGGCACCAAAGATCCGCATGGGCACGACCGGCGCGAGCGTTTTCGCAATCATAAGACCCATTCCCGGCTCCCCTGGTTGCAAGGTGCCATCGAAAGTGCGCGAGCCTTCTGGAAAGACCAACACGCCGTTCCCGGCCTGCAAGACGCGAATCACCGCCTTGATCGCGCTGCGATCGACCCCTTCTTGGTTCACCGGGATCACGTTGAGCTTTGGCAAAACCCAGCCCAGCAGCGGCAGGTCCAAAAGCGTTCGCCGGGCCAGAAAATAAATCGCCCGATCGCACGTGGTGCCGGCAAGTGGCGGATCGAGATAACTCTGATGATTCATCGCGAGAATCACTGGCCCGCTCTGAATCATCCGTTCGCGATGAATGACGCGAAACCGAAAGAACAATCGGCCAGCCAGCCGGCTTAAATGATAACCAATCCAATAGTAGAAATTCATTCACCGAGCGCGCGCATCCGTGATGTGAACATCGCTACTCGGCAAACCCTTTTGCCCAAGCCGCGTGAGGATTTCGTTCACGACCTGCTCGATCGTGACACGCGAAGTGTCGATTACATACGCATCTGCCGCGATCACAAGCGGCGAAACGGCTCGCGAAACATCATCGTGGTCGCGCATGGCGATTTCGTCGCGCTCGCCTTGTGCGGCACGACGCTTGAGACGCACCTCAGGCGAAGCATCTATGTAGAACTTGTAGGGTGAATCGGGGAAAACGACCGACCCAATATCTCGCCCCTCGATTACTACGTCGCGCGCGGCAGCGCAGTCGTGAAGTTTCTGTGAAACAATTTGACGGACGCGTGCCAATCTGCTGACGCGAGAGACGGTTTCGTTCACACGATCATCACGCAAATGGTTCGCGGGATCCATGTCATTCACCAGGATGCGCGACTCGTTATCTGTAACGGTGCAGGTAAGTGCCGCTGCGTCCAGCGCAGCGGCAATGAGGTCGTTCTCCTCTGGCCGGATATTTTTTCCAAGGAGATACCAGGTGATCGCCCTATAGAATCCACCCGAGTTGACATAAATAAAACCGAGCCGCCGGGCAAGCTCTCGCGCGACGCTGCTTTTTCCCGACGCAGCGGGGCCATCAATGGCGATCACACGACCCGAGCGTCGGTCGGAAGCATGTGATCCCATATGTACTTCGGCCTTGGCAACCCCGCTAGCCTTCCTCTGCTGGGGCCGGAGCGAGCGAGCCGATTACAGGCGTGCTGATCTGCATCCGTTTCGGGTTGGTGAACTCCTCAAGCACCGCTTCGAATCCCGGATACGATTCACGAATACATTCCGCGTCTTGGATGACGGTCTCGCCTTCGGCAAAAAGGCCCGCTACGGCAAAGGCCATCGCGATGCGATGATCGCCAAAGCTCGGTAATCGCGCACCGTGCAAGGGCGCCGGTCCATGAATTTCCAGGCCATCACTCAGTTCCGAGACTTGAGCACCCATGGCACGCAGATTATGCGCAATCGCTGCAATACGATCGCTTTCTTTGACGCGCAGTTCCTCTGCATGGCGGATAGTTGTTTTGCCGCTTGCCAGAGCGCCGGCGATTGAGAGAATCGGCAGCTCGTCAATAAGCTGTGGCACTTCCTTCCCCTGAATAACGGTTGCTTTAAGCGGCACACCTGTGACTTCCACCACTCCGCGCGGTTCAAGCTGCTCGACATCGTCAACCGCTTCTCGGACCTGCGCTCCCATCCGGAGCAGCACGCCTAGCAACGCCGTTCGCGTGTCGTTTAAACCGACGTCGCGGATCAGCAGATGTCCACGCCGCTGCGCTCCAGCGGCAACCAGCCAAAAGGCCGCGGACGAGATATCGCCGGGAATATCGAAATCCCGCGACTCGGGAACCTGTTCGCCGAAAATCGTAACACTCCCGTCATCCTCGGTCGTCGTGCGCACCAGGAAATAGTTGAGCACCTTCTCCATATGGTTTCGCGTCGGGATCGGTTGCTTGACTGTGGTCTTGCCCCTGGCAAACAGGCCCGCAAGGAGCATTGCGCCTTTCACCTGTGCGCTCGCCACAGATGGCTGGTAATGAATTCCACGCAACGACCCTCCTTGTATGCGCAGCGGCGGAGTTCTTTCAGGACCTTCGGCAACAACACTCGCGCCCATCTCAGAAAGCGGAGCGATCACCCGGTCCATCGGACGTTTCGACAGCGCCGAATCCGAGACCAGCCGGCTCTCAAATTTTTGTCCGGCCAAAAGACCCGCGAGAAGCCGCATGGTCGTTCCCGAATTACCGCAATTGATTTCTTTGTCGGGTGCCGTGAGTAGGCGCCTTTTCCCGTGAACGAGTAACGTAGTTGGCTCAGGCTGCTCGATCTTGATCCCCAAAGCGCGCATTGCGTTGACCGTATGCATGCAATCCTCGCTGGGAAGAAACCCGCGTAGCGTACACACCCCGTTGGAGAGAGCTGCGACGATCACCGCTCGATGCGAAATGCTTTTATCGCCCGGTACAGTGATTTCGAGATCGATTCGAGAGGCCCGTTTTACGCGCAACTCCATAGAAAGAACCTGAGTATCCTCTATTAACGCCGGAGTACTCGCACAAAAAATCGCAGCGCTAACGCATTCAGTAACCGCATCGGCGAAATTCCAGGACGCACCCGCCTTTACGGCACAAGGAAAATCTTATCAGTGTAAGGATCCTTGACCTCGGTTCCAGGGGGGAATCCCTCCACATCGATATACTTGCCAGGCGAATACGGGCTTTCCACCAGGTGCGGTTTACCGGGAACCGGGATTCCGTACGGATAATCTCCCTTTGCGACTTTTGTCGGCGGCGGCGCAGCTGTAGGCGGAGGTGAGCTTGCTACCTGCTGCTGCGGCGGGGGCGTACCGGTTGGTTGGGCTGGCCCGTTCGGGTTGAATGGTTGCTGCGGCGGAGGGTATTCTTGCGTCTCCGCGGAGCCGTATGTCGCCGTCCTGCGGTGCTGGGTCGTTGGTATCGTCGGCTCCTCAGAGCATGAGGCGAACAAAAACGCCGCGAGGAGAGCAAGCGGGAGTGAAAATTTCATCATAAATGAAAATTTTTTGTAATCGTATCCGTAGTCGGAGTCGTTGCCAACGATTAAATCGCTCTTTCTTCGAACTCCGAACATTGCTTGATAAAAAGCAGCACGCATGCAATGCAGCGGCGCGTGCCATCCGAATCCAAAGTACAAATGTCTGAGAATACACATCCAGAGATCTTGGTCGTCGATGATGACGGCATGAGCCGCAGAGTCTTGGCGCGGTTGCTCAACGCCGCCGGTTACAATTGTCTTGTGTCCAAGGATGGCTCTGAAGCACTGGGTATGATTCATGAGCGTCCGCCTTCGCTTTTGCTGCTGGATTTCGATATGCCAGGACCGAACGGCGCCGAGGTGCTTAGGCGCCTTCGCTCAGATAACGACCCGGCGGTCGCCCAAATTCCCGCCATCATGCTGACAGCTCACGGTAGCGAACAAAGCGAGGTTTCTTGTCTCCAAGCCGGTGCGGATGATTTTGTGACGAAGCCGGTAAACGCTTCGGTTTTGCGCGCGCGAATTGAGACACAGCTGCGCCTTCGTTCCATGCGTCAACAGGTGGAGCAGCAAAACGATGAATTGGAGAAATGGCGCCGCGATCTGGAGCGCGACCTGGCAGCGGCCCGTCTAACGCAACAATCGTTGATACCGCAGAAACCACTGGTAATGCCCGGTTGGCAAGTCGCCACCTGCTACCGTCCTGTCATCCAGGTAGGCGGCGATATCTATGGTTGGCTCAGAATGAAGGATGGCCGCATTCTCTTCTGGATTGCAGATGGCACCGGCCATGGCGCGGCTGCCGCCTTGCTCACCACTCTGGCAAAACTTCTTTTTCATTATGGCAGCATCGAGCACGATACGCCGACCAGCCTGATGGAAGCTGTGAATCATGATTTTCGCAGCATCTTCGGCGCGCGCTCTTTTATGACCGCGATGTGCGTCGCGCTTGATCCTGGAACCGGACATGCTGCGATGGTCGGCGCAGGCCATCCTCCGCTTTTGATTTTTCGCCACGACGGCACGACCCAATCGATCGGCTCGGTAGCGCCTCCGCTGGGCTTGAAACAATGCAAGTTCACCGAAACACCAGTCGATTTGAAACCCGGCGATGCGTTCCTGCTCTACACTGACGGGATACTGCGCTGGGGCAAAAACGAGCGTCGTGGGCGCGCTCCGGATCAGCTCGAAAAAATCCTGCGCCCTTCCGCATCCAGCGCAGAGGCATTGCTCAAACAGGTTTTAGCGCAAACAGCCCCCGAGAATCCTCCAAATCCTGCTCCTGATGATGTGGCAGCAATCGTGGTACGGCGGGAAGGCAGACAATAAAAATTTTTATTTTAGCTTAAAATTAGTCTTGCTCTCCGGCAGACGAAACGCTAGTCAGCGTCCATGCCGAAAACCAAAAAAACTTCCAAGCGCAAACCGAATCCCGCCTTCATGAGACCGGTCCAGCCGGACGATAAGCTTGCTGCCGTCGTCGGGTCACAGCCGCTATCACGCCCGGAGCTTACGAAAAAGCTTTGGAATTACATCAAGAAGCGCGGCCTGCAGGACAAAAAGAAAAGAATCATGATCAACGCCGACGACGCGCTCAAGCCGGTATTTAATGGCAAGAGCCAGGTGAGCATGTTCGAGATGACCAAACTCGTCTCGAAACATTTGCGCTAGTCGGACTCGTTGCTGGCCCGGCGTTACCGCGTCGGGCTGTCGCGCAGGAAAAAAATAATGCTGCATTGGGCGGTGCCCGTACCGCTCTTGCGCCGGACTGTAACTACATCGAAGATGGTGGAGTGAAAAGCCCTCGATTATTTCTATTCGCAGTCGCACTTTCGCTCCTCTTCACTTCCTTCGCGCGAGCGGAAGAGCAATCCGATTGGCTGCATGATTACAACAAAGCCCAGGAACAAGCCAAAGCGAACCATAAACTTCTTCTCCTCAATTTTACAGGCTCAGATTGGTGCGGGTGGTGCATCAAATTCGATAAGGAAACTTTATCGCAGTCGCAGTTCAAGAACTACGCACACGATAATCTCGTGCTCGTCGAGCTCGATTTTCCTCGCAGAAAATCGCAGCCGACAGAAATGAAAAAGCAAAACGTGCAACTGGCCCAGCAGTACGAAGTCATGGGATTTCCCACCATCGTCGTACTAAACAGCAGCGGACAAAAGCTGTGGCAGTTTGACGGTTATTTCCCCGGCGGTCCCGAGGCGTTCATCGCGCAGCTGCAAAAACTGCCCAAGAGCTAACCGCACCTCATCCAAATCTGTCTCGGATCGATTCCTGTTAGAGCCAATTTGAGAGGCTGTTCCTAAGACATCAGTCGGATTCTTTTGCCGATTTCTTCTCAGCTGTTTTCGGCTCGCCGGAAGAAGGAGTTTTTGTCGGCTCCGTTTTTGATGATTTGTCGCTGCCTTCGGAGGCTTTCGGCGCAGATTCCTTTTTGGCGGCTGCCTTGTATGATTCACTGCGATAATCAGTGCTGTAGAATCCTGAGCCCTTGAAAATCAGACCCGCGCCCGTGCCGAGTAAACGTTTCACCTTCCCGTGGCCCCACTTTGGCAAACGGCAAAGCTCCTTCGGACATTCGCGGAACGGTTCATCGCGCATTGACTGGAACGCGTCGAAAGTCTGACCGCACTTCTGACACGAATATTCGTAGGTTGGCATGAGCAATCTAACTGGGCTTCAGTCTTTCAGAGCGACGCTGGGAAGTCTGCATTAAACAAATTACAATTCAACCCGGGCTGATGCCTGGATTGACCAAAGCAGGACCAAACGCATGCTTGTGAGGTTCAGCGACATCTACATCGGTGAGAACATGACGATTAAGAAAGAAGAAGGAATGACCGCTGAAAAAATACTGACGAAACATCCACTGGGTAAAAGCGGGAGGAATATCGACAGAAAAAAATATGACACACTCAAGAAAGCTATCCTGTCAGCTCTGCGAAAAAATGACCTGACGCACACCGAATTGTTCAGCCGCCTTAATAAAAGCTTAAAAGGCAAATTCTCAGGAAATATCAGTTGGTATGGCGAAACCGTTAAGCTTGATTTGGAAGCCAAAAGAATAGTGGAAAGAACTGCTTCAACGCCTCAAAAATATCGGCTGAAACCGAACTAACCACCATGAAAGCAAACGAAGCGACCGTCTACGGAGTCACTAAGGTCGCGCAACTCTTTCCTAGCATCAGGAAGATCAAGAACAGGTCGCTGCGCGAAAAGGTCGCCGCGGTCTGGAGCGAGGCCATCACCACGGGCTGCGGCGGCAAGGGCTGGACCTTCTCCGAGCTGCGCGCGATAAAGTTCACCCTCCTGGCCGGCGACATCAACATGACCTTCGTGGAGCATCTGAATTCCTGCGTCCGGCAATGCATCGCCATCGCCGACGTGCTCAAGAAATCCTTCCGCTGCAGCATCCCTATTCAGCGCGACTATCTCATTGCCGGTGCGCTCCTGGCCGATGTAGGCAAACCGCTGGAGTATGATAAGGACGCGTCGGGCAATGTGATCCAGGGGAAATTCGGACAGCAAGTGCGGCATCCGTTTAGCGGAGTGGCGCTCGCGTACAAGCACGGCATTCCCGGCGAAGTGCTGCACATCATCGCCACGCACAGCCACGAGGGTGACAAGGTCGAGCGCTCGATTGAATCAATTATTTTTCATCACGCCGATTTCGTAGATTTCGACATCGCGAAGGTGCTTGGAAAACGCGCCGCGAAAAAGTGATGGCGCGTCGAAGGAGAAGCATCGCCCGCGAAACACGCGAATTGACGCGAATTTCTCGGTCCATTTATTAGTGTGATTCGTGTGATTCGCGGGCAACTGGAAAACTGATATGGGTCTCACGCTGGTTGAAAAGATCGCGACGCGTCATGCGGACGGACTTCCTCTGCGAACACAGGTGCGCAGCGGTGATTTCGTTTCGATTCGCCCGCGCCATGTAATGACGCACGACAACACCGGCGCGGTGATTCCAAAATTCAAGCAGATCGGCGCGACATCGATTGCCGATCCGGCACAGCCAGTCTTCGCCATTGATCACGACATTCAAAATACTTCGCCCGAAAATCTGGCGAAGTACGCGAAGATCGAAGCGTTCGCGCGCGAGCACGGCATCGATTTCTATCCGCCCGGCACCGGCATTTCCCATCAAGTGATGGTTGAACAGGGCTACGTCGTCCCCGGCTCGATGGTGGTC
>WNGP01001540.1_pt1 | contig 38129 bp, 38 predicted proteins | sample 5407671 | NCBI WGS metagenome assembly WNGP01 (sample SAMN13153381, study PRJNA577476) | soil metagenome | isolation source: 40 cm soil or saprolite under Garry oak tree replicate 2 | place: USA:California | collected 2016-06-15 | reverse complement strand
CGTGCAGCCGTGGCAGGAGAAGGGTCTGCCAGGAGGTCTGGCCAGGTCAGCCGGTTGCGCGGACGGTGTCCGTGGCTGTCCGTGCGACCGGGCGCGAAGGAGCCCGCGCGCACGGACATATGGCGGACAGCGCCGCCGCCACCCACGGCATCCCGGCCACGTCCGCCAGCTCCAGCACGTCCCGGCTGGCCAGCGGATGACCCTCGGGCAGCACGAACACCCGTGCCTCCTCCTCCACCACCGCCAGCTTGATCCCCGGGGCGTCCACCGGCGGCCGGATCAGGGCCACGTCGGTTCGGTGGTCGAGCAGGCCTGCCGCGGGCGCGGACAGGTCGAAGGTGACAAGCTCCAGCTCCACCGCCGGGTACGCGCCGGCGAAGGCAGTCAGCAGCCTTGTCCGCGTCTTCCCGGCGGCGGCCACACTCGACCCGACGGCCAGCCTGCCGGCCACCGCGCGGGACGCGTTGACCGCCGCTGCCACTCCGCGTTCCAGGCCGGCCAGCGTCGACCGGGCGGCGTCCAGGAATGCCGTGCCGGCCGGGGTCAGCAGCACGCCCCGGCTGGTCCGCCGCAGCAGCTGTGTGCCGACCGCAGCTTCGAGCTGCCGGATCTGGGTGGACAGGACCTGCTGGGCGACGTGCACGCGGTGCGCGGCGGCGGTAAAGCTCGCCTCCTCGGCGACCGCGACGAAGTACCGCAGATGCCGCAGTTCGATGTTCATCCAGAGCGCAACCCCTACCGCCGCGCGAGCACAGGAACCGTGGCCACTATAGCCTCCAGGGAGGCCTGACAGGACACGAGCGAAGACCAAGCCGGGGGTCGGCTCGCCCAGGTGATTGCCACGCGCGGCGGGCTGGCCCCGCCAGAGGCCCCGTTCGTGATCGAGCATCGCGAGGCCCTGTACTACATGCTGTGCGAGGCCGCCGAACTCGAGCACGGCATCATGTGCCAGTACCTGTACGCCGCGTTCTCGCTGAAGCAGTCCGAAGACGAGGGCCTGAGCCCCGAAGAAGCGCAAGCGGTCCGAAGCTGGCGCAAGCGCATCAGCCACGTGGCCACGCAGGAGATGCTGCACCTGTCCCTGGTGCAGAACCTGCTGTCCGCCATCGGCGGTGCCCCGCACCTGTCCAGGCCGAACTTCCCTCATCCCGCCACCCACTACCCAGCCGGCGTGCACCTGGCCCTGCTGCCGTTCGGCGAGGCCGCGCTCCAGCACTTCATGTTCCTGGAGCGCCCGGAGGGCATGGACCTGGACGACGCGGAGGGGCTGGCCGCCTTCGGCCGCGCGGCCCCGGCCATGCAGCACGGCGAGATCGTCCCCCGCAGCCAGGACTTCAAGACTGTCGGGCACCTGTACCGGTCGATCGAGGCCGGGATCGCGCACCTGGCCGGCAAGCTCGGCGAGCGGCGGCTGTTCGTCGGCCCGCCGCGGGCCCAGGCCACCCAGCAGTACTTCGGCTGGCCCGAACTGGTCGCGGTGACCGACGCCGCGTCGGCGCAAAAAGCCATCGACGAGATCCTCGAGCAGGGCGAGGGCCCGCGCGGGCACTGGAAGGACGCTCACTTCGGCCAGTTCGTCGCGATCCTGGACGAGTACACCCAGCTCCGCGAGGCCAACCCGGCCTTCAACCCGGCCCGTCCGGTGGTCACGGTCAACGTCAGGCCCGCCGGGCGCGACACCGGGGTCCCGCTGGTCGCAGACCCGCTGTCCAGGCAGGTCATGGACCTGTTCAACGTCACGTACGAGGCCCTGCTGCTCATGCTGCAGCGCTTCTTCGCCCACACCGAGGAGACCGACGCCCAGCTCAAGGCGCTGGCCGACGCCTCCGTCAACCTGATGTTCCAGGCCATCAAGCCGCTCGGCGACCTGGTCACCACGCTCCCGGCCGGCCCGGACTACCCGGCCCGGACTGCCGGCCCCAGCTTCGAGCTGTTCTACGAGTCCGACACCGTGCTCCCGCACCGCGAAGCCGCCTGGATCCTGCTCACCGAGCGCCTCCGCCAGGCCGCCGAGTTCTGCGAGCCCGACGGCCCGTGCGCCCCCGCCGTCGCCGACGGCCTAGCCGCGGTCCGGTCCAGCCTGAACGAGATCGCCCGGTCCCTCGAGGCGCACCTGCCGCCCCGGGACGTCCCGCCCGAAACCCCGGTGCCGGCTGAGACCGTAGCCGGCCTGCTGGCCCGCGCCGCAGATTTTTACCGAACGGGCCAGCCTTTCACCGGCCACGCCAACGACCTGCTCTCCGGCCTGGGCGACCTGATCCGCTCGACCTACCCGGTCGTGCCGGCCCGTCAGGGCGACGCCCGGACGGTGGCGCGCCTGGTCAACAGCGTGCTGCGCCCGCTGGCCGAGGCCCTGCCCGCCCCCGAGACCTCACCGGCCCCTGACGTCCCACCGGCACCCGATGCCCCCGGTTCCCTGTGGGACGCGGCCCTGCTCGCCACCCGGCTGCGTGCCCGGTTCGGCCCGTCCGCACCGCCCGGCCTGCTCGAGGCGGCCGCGGCCCTGCAGGACCTGGCCGTCACCGAGGGCCCAGCCAGCGAACGGGCCAGCCGGCTCGCCGCCCTGGCCGACCTGCAGGGCGCCCTGCCGCCGGGCATCGTGACCGCCAAGAACGGTCCCTACCTGGTCACCAACGTGGCGGCGGTGCGCACCCCGCTCGGCGAGCGGCTCACCGTGCCGCCGCAGCTCGCGCTGTGCCGGTGCGGCGCCTCGGCGATGAAGCCGTTCTGCGACGGGTCGCACGCGACCAGCGGGTTCACCGACGCCAAGGACCCCAAGCGGGTGCCCGACCAGCGCGACACCTACCCGGGGGAGCAGGTCACGATCTTCGACAACCGGGGCATCTGCCAGCACTCGGGCCTGTGCTCCGACCGGCTGGCCACGGCGTTCCGGACCAAGACCGAACCCTTCGTCGCGCCTAGCGGCGGGCGGATGGACGAGCTCGTCCGGGCCGTCCGCGACTGTCCGTCCGGCGCGCTGAGCCTGGCCTTCGACGGGGTGGAGGCCCGTGACCTGGCCGACTGGCACGGCACCCGGGAGCAGGCCATCGAGATCACCCAGGATGGCCCGTACCGGGTGACCGGCGGCCTCCCGCTGGCCGACTCCGCCGGGACCGACGTGCCCCGGGCCGCGGGCTCGTCCCCCGAGCACTACGCCCTGTGCCGCTGCGGTCACTCGCAGAACAAGCCGTTCTGCAGCGGCATGCACTGGTACGTCGAGTTCCGCGACCCGGTGCGCCCGCCCGGCGCCGAACCGACCCTGTTCGAGTGGGCCGGCGGGCTCCCCGCGCTGACCCGGCTGACCCGCCAGCTCTACGAGAAGCACGTGCCCGCCGACGACCTGCTCGCCCCGGTGTTCGCGGCCATGCCGCCCGGGCTCCCGCAGCGCGAGGCGGCCGTGTTCGCCGCGGCGTTCGGTGGGCCCCCGGTAGGCGACAGAGCCGGTGACCCGGCCGGTGACGGGGCCACCGGCCGGCCGGCCCTCACCGAGGAGCAGCGCGCCCGCTGGGTCGCGCTGGCCCTGCGGGCCGCCGACGAGACCATGCTGCCCGCCGACCCGCAGTTCCGCGGAGCGCTCACGTCCTTCCTGGAGTGGACCTCGCGGGTCACCGGCACATCCCCGCCCGCGTGGGACTGGGGTCCCGCCGGACCCCCCGACGAGACGCCCGCCAGCAACAGTGCCACCGACACCATCGATGAGGTCACCTTGCCCGGACCCGACGTAACGGTGAGCTTTGAGACACACGTCAAGCCGCTGTTCCGCGAGCACGACCGGCAGTCGATGTCGTTCGCGTTCGACCTGTGGTCGCATGACGACGTGCAGGCGCACGCCGCCGACATCCTCGAGCGCCTGGCCAGCGGCACCATGCCCTGCGACGGCGCCTGGCCGCCCGAGAAGGTGCAGGTGTTCCGGCGCTGGACCGAGTCCGGCTTCCAGCCGTAAGCGAGGACCGGACGCGTGCAATTCCTGGTCATCTGCCGTCCCGCCGCAGGCGGGGACCCCGATGAGTTCTCCCGGCTCGTCCCGTTCGAGACCGAGGCGATGCGCGAGCAGAAGGCGCGCGGCACCCTGACCGGCGCGTGGAGTCCCGGTCACCCCGGAGCCGTGCTCATGCTTGAGGTCGCCGACGCGGAAGCGGCGGGCCAGGTCCTGGCAGGCTTCCCGCTGGTCGAGGCGGGCCTGATCACGACCGAGGTCATCCCGTTGCACCCTGTTGATCTGGGCTGAGTCACAGCCGTTTCGTAGTCCTCGCCCATGAACTCCTTGACGCTGCCGAGCGTGTCGAACCGCATCAGGGTCATGAACTCGACGTCATGATCGCGCTCGCGCCGCAGGAGATCGATGGAGCGGAACCCCGCGATGCCCCTCGCTTCGATGCCGGGGATCACCTGGCCCCGCACGATGCGCTCGTATGCGTCGGCGTTGTCCTTCGTTGTCCGGCCTCACCATAGGCGGCAGATCATCATCCAGGTCCGGCCTCGTGATCAGATAGCCCAGTTAATGGGGTAGTTGACGATGGGGATGAAGGTGACCCCCGCTGCTTCTGCGTCGTTGCGGGCATCGGCGATCATCTCCTTGAGCCGGCTCATCTGCTGGGCCTGCTCCTCGGACTTCCAGATGCTGACATGGACGATCGATCCGCTGGGTGAGGCTGCAGCGTAGTAGCTGATGAGGCCGGGCAGCCTGGAGATGGCCGGCATCAGGTAGCGGCCAGTCGCGATGGTCATCGCACGGACCTCGGCGAACCGGGCCGGGTCGAAGTTGCCGCAGGAGACCCGCACCACGGCAGCGTCGGGCAGTGAGTTGCTCGTCACAGTTGCTCCTCCTCGCGATCTTGCAGAACTTCCAGCGCAACCTGCTGCGCGCGAACGCGATGGCGGTCCTCGGGACCCTCCTGGCTGAAGAGGGCAGTCATCCGGAGCTACTGGAGACCTTCCGGAACCGCCTCGTCGAACCATGCTCGTCGGATCCTTCTACGCACGGTACCTGGCCAGCTCTGACCCTGCCTGATGACTGGACATCGGGCATCAGGACCGCGCCGGGCCTGCCCGGACTCCGCACGCAGCGGCGCGGCGCCAGCCGGGCGCCCGGTCCACCTAACGCCGGGCACCATCGATGGCCGCCTCGGCGATCCGGCGGTCTTCGGCGGCCGTCATCGCCCCGGCCACCCCGATGGCCCCGGCGACCTGCCCGTCCGCCACCACCGGTATGCCGCCGCCGATCAGCGCCAGCCCCGGACGCGTAGCGAACGAGGCGACCGCCGCGCCATCGGACTCGATCGCCGCGTAAAACTCGTCCGGCGGCATCCCGATCGCCGCCGCGGCGTATGCCTTGCTCACCGCCGTCTGCACGCTGATCAGCGGAGCCCCGTCCATCCGGCGCAGCTCCTTCAGCACCCCCGACTCATCGACGGTCACCACCGTCACCGCGACCGCCATCGCCGCCGCCTCGGCCACCGCGGCATCCGTGACCCGCCGCGACAGCTCCGCCGACATCGTCGGCCGCATCGCCAACTCCTCTGCATACGTACCCAACGTGATCAGCCTCCTGTGCCGAGCCCTGCCGCCGACGTGCGCGATCGCACCCGTCAACGCAGCCATCCTCGCCGTGCAGGGCCCCGCATGGCCAACACCTGGTACGGATGAGGCAACAGCCCCGGCCTGTAGCTCACCTGGGCCGTCACCGCTCTCAACCGGTCCGCCACACCGAGGCCTCCGCTGGCCATCCGGGGACCGCCCGGGAACCGGCGTCCGGTGACATTCACATGCGTTCACCTTGAGGATTTCAGCTTCCCGGCCCTAGGAGTGCGGGTCGGCGCCGGGGTCGCCACCCGCGGTGCGGACGGCGAGCCTGGGCAGGTAGGTGTTCCACGCGATGTCGTGGCCCTGGCGCAAATCGGGATTGGGGAGGTTCTCGTGCCGCAGCACGAGGCGGGTACCGCCGTCCTCGTCGTCGAGCGTCACGGTGACACGCGTGCTGCCGGGCGGCATGGCGCTTGCGCTGGTCGTCTCGCCTTGCTGGTGCTTGGTGCGCTGCGCTGCCTCGTCATCGGCGAATCCCCAGGTGAAGACCACCCGGTGTGGCCGGGTGACCTGAAGGAACTCGCCGGCGGCCGCGAACCCGTCGGGCATGTGAATGCTGTACACGCCGCCGGGTATCGGCTCCAGCATGGCTTCGCTGCCCATCCACTGTACGTACCGGGCGGGATCGGTGAAGTAGGGGAAGACATCTTCGGGGGATGCCGAGATGTGCATGGTAATTTCAACCGGGGAAATCTCAGGCATGACGGGTTCCTATCGTGTCGAGCCAGTGATCGAAGCGTTCATCATGGCTGGCCAGCTCGCCGATTTCGACGGCGCCGCCTGGCTGAGCAGCGGGCAGCCGCGAGCCAGCGTCACGGCCGCGTCGAGACTGCCGGCCCGGATAAGCGAGTAGCCGCCCAGGGTCGTATCGGCCGCGCTGGTCCCCAGCGCCGCCGCGGCGAATGCCGGGTTGCCGCGGTCCTTGAGGCGGGCGCCGAGCTCGAGCTGCCAGCTCGACCAGGCGTCGAAGGTGCCGGCGGAAGGCGCGTAGCGCGGCGGCGCGCGGAAGGTGAACAGGTAGGTGGACATCGGTGGTCTCCGTTCGGTCGTCGGTCGACGGGATAGACACCGGGGCGACCGTAAGCTGGACGCATCAGGCGGCGCGGGGTATGCGACGATATCGCCGTGACACCAGACCTGATCGACCTGGCCCGGGCAGGCGACGGGGAGGCGTTCCGTCAGCACGTCGGTCCTTACCAGCGGGAACTGCAGGTGCACTGCTACCGGATGCTGGGTTCGGTCCAGGACGCCGAGGATGCGATGCAGGACGCGCTGCTCGCGGCCTGGCAGGGGCTGAGCGGTTTCGAGGGACGCGCCTCGGTCCGGACCTGGCTGTACCGGATCGTCACCACCCGCTGCCTGAACGCGCGGCGATCGGCTCGCCGGCGCCAGGGGACGATCACGCCGCCGGGACCCCAGCCGCCTGAGCCGACCCGGCTGGGCGAGGTGACCTGGCTCGAGCCGTATCCCGATACCTTGCTGCAAGGCCTGGCCGACGCCGGGCCCGGGCCCGAGACCAGGTACGAGATGCGTGAGTCGATCTCGCTCGCCTTCATCATCACGGTACAGCGGCTGCCTCCGCGGCAGCGTGCGGTCCTGATCCTGCGCGATGTACTCGGGTTCGCCGCCAGTGAGGCGGCCCAGATCCTTGGCTCCACCGAGGAGTCCGTGACCAGCGCGCTCAAGCGCGCCCGCGCCAGCATGCACCACGGGCTACCGCAGCCAGCCGAACCGCCCCTGGCGCCCGAGTCCGCCAGCCAAAAGCAGCTCATCGAGCGGCTCACTCGAGCCTACGAAACCGGCGACGTGGACGGCATCATCGCCCTGTTCACCGAGGATGCCTGGCTTACCATGCCGCCGGCGCCGCTGGAATACCAGGGCCGCGAGCTGATCGCCCGGTTCCTCAAGACGATCGCGTTCCGGGACGGGCGCACTTATCAGCTTGTCCCCACCCGAGCCAACGGCCAGCTCGCCTTCGGCGCCTACCTGAGGGAAGCGAGAGAGCAGGACGCGCAGGCGAACGGGCTGCTTGTGCTTACCCAGCGGGGCGGCCGGATCGAGGCGATGACCCGCTTCAGGAACAGCGTCCTGCCCCGCTTCGGCCTCCCGCCCAGTTAGCAAGGTGGCCGGTGTCTATCTGGCCGACGCGACGACAGATCGCGACGACAGATAGGAGACGATCATGACGGCCACCGACGATTACACCAAGCAGGTCCACCTCAGCGCGTCCCCGGAGCGAGTATTCGAGACCTTGACGACACCGGCCGAGTTCGCGTCATGGTGGGCACCCGCCACCGGATCTGCCGCCGAGGGGGGCGAACTGCGGATCACCTTCGAGGGCATCGAGGACCCGCTGGTGCTGCGGGTCAAGCAGGCCAGCCGCCCGTCCATGGTGATCTGGGATGTCGAGTCCAGCGCCACCCTGCCCGACTGGGTGGGCACTACGATCGCCCTCATGCTCAGCGAGCCGGACACGGGAGGATGCGACGTGAGGTTCCGGCACGAAGGCCTCAGCCCGCGGCTCGAGTGCTACGACCATTGCCGGACCGGCTGGGACCAGTACCTGCCCAGCCTGCGGGACTACATCGACAGCGGCACCGGTCATCCTTTCAGCCCGGCTCGTCTAGGTTGACCAGCATAAATACCGTCACCGCGCGGGCCACTGCACCCAGGCCCGGCCCGAAGACCAGCAGGCCTGCCCCGCCATGGGGGTGGCCGCGTCGAACGGCGCGGCCCGGTGGCAGAGGTTGAGCATCAGCCAATCCGGAGACCACGCATGCCGCCAGGCCGCATCTTGGCTGGTTCTCGGCCTGATCTCGACCGCCTACTTCATGGTCGTTCTCGACTCGGTCGTAGTCATCACGGCGCTGCCCCGCCGGATGCCGTGACCTGGGCGGTCCCGGGATGGCCAGCGGCCTCAGCGCGACAGACCGGTTGGGAACAGCGACGGCCCAGGTGAGCTACAGACCGGAGCTGTTGCCTCATCCGCATCAGGTGTTGGCCATGCGGGGCCCTGCACGGCGAGGATGGCTGCGTTGATGGGTGCGATCGCGCACGCCGGCGGCAGGGTTCAGCGCTGGAGTTGATCACGTTGGGTACACGTGCAAAGGGCTTGGCGATGCGGCCGACGATGTCGGCGGAGTTGTCGCGGCGGGTTATGGATGTCGCGGTGGCCGAGGCGGCGGCGGTGACGGTGGTGACCGTTGATGAGTCGGGGGTGCTGAGGGAGCTGCGCCGGATGGACGGGGCTCCGCTGAGTATCAGACGAACAGCGTCGCCATGGACGGACAGCAACTACGGGCCAATTTATCCCCAGCGGTGGTGTCCGTCCGGCGCTTGGCCGTCGTCACCGCTGCAGACCCGCCCGAAAGAAGGCGGCACAGGCGAGGAGAACCGATGACCACGGAACCCACGCCCAGCCCGGACGCCGCGCGGCTCGAGCGCACGTACGACGCTCCGGCAGAGCTCATCTGGGAGCTGTGGACCACCGCCGCCGGCCTCGGGGAGTGGTTTGCCCCCGACGGCTTCGAAACCCGGGTGAGCGAGCTCGAGCTCAGGCCCGGCGGTCAGCTGCGGTACACCATGACCGCGACCGCGCCGGACCAGGTCGCGTTCATGCGGGACACCGGCAACCCGCTGTCGATCGAGGTGAGCAAGACGTTCACCGAGGTCGCGCCGCCGGCCCGACTCGCCTACCTGTCGCTGATCGACTTCGTGCCCGGCCACGAGCCGTACGAGCACCTGACGACCATCGACATCGAGGCCGCCGGCGACCGCACGAACGTGGTCATGACGGTCGATCCCCTCCACGACGAAACCTGGACGCAGCAGCACCGCGCCCATCGCGGCGACGAGCTCGACAACCTCCAGGCGGCGATCAGGCGACGCGCAAGGTGATCGCGCATGCCCGAGCCTGCATGCGAGACGCGGCCGCTGCGGGAAGACGAGCGGGACTGGCTGAGTCAGGAGTTCCCGGAGCGCCGGGGCAGAGAGCTCATCGTCGCTGGCACGGAACCAACAGACACAACCAGCAAAGGACCAGACATGGCCGGCATCACGGAACAACCCTCTGCAATGCCCCGGCGGCAGCTGGCCGCCGGCCAGTGAGGAGGCAGGAAATGGCGGAGCACCGGGTGGTTGGGCACGACGCGTGGGTCGAGGCACGGAAGAAGCACCTCGCCAAGGAGAAGGAGTTCACGCGGCTGCACGACCAGCTGAGCCGCGAGCGGCGCGAGCTCCCCTGGGAGCTGGTCGAGAAGGAGTACACGTTCGAGGGCGAGCGCGGTGCGCAGACGCTGAGCGAGCTGTTCGACGGCCACAGCCAGCTGGTTGTCTACCACGCGATGTTCAACGACACGGCCCGGCCGAACACTACCTGGACGGTTGACGCAGCCTGCTTCTCGTGCTCCTACTGGATGGACAACTTCAACTGCGTCACCGTCCACCTGAACCACCGCGACATCACGATGGTCGCCGTCTCGCGCGCCCTATCCGGCGATCGCCGCCTACAGGAAGCGCATGGGCTGGGGCTTCCCCTGGCTCTCGTCGGTCGGCGGCGACTTCAACTTCGACTACCGCGTCTCCTTAACAGAGGACGAACTGGCCGCCGGGCACGTCGACTACAACTACCGCCTGAGCCCCTTTCCGATGTCGGAGGCGCCCGGTGCCGCTGGTTGCCGGTTGCGCGGCGTGAGGTCGGCGGGCGCGGTGATCCTGGCCGAGCTGGAGGGTGCGTTCCATGACGTCACCGTTGAAGATGACTGTCTATCGGCCAGCCGACCGGCTCGGTTCATATGTGCGTTCCTTCCAGGTGTTTTCAACGACGCAACCAGCCGGGGTCTCAGTGCTGGATTTCGGCGGCGGCGATGTCTCGGTGCCGGTCTGCTTCGGAGACCCGGTCCTGGTTGAGGACTGGGGCCGTGCCGCGGTGCCGTCCGCAGCCGTGGTCGGGCCGAGGAGGCAAGCCGTGTGGCTGCGGTTTGAGGGCATGGTCGACCAGGTGAACATCTCGTTCTTCCCCGGTGCGGCGGGCGCGTTCGTCGGAATGCCGATGCCGGAGCTCGTCGGCCGGATGGCATCGCCCGATGACGTTTGGCCTCACGACTTCCGGGAGGCGGTGGCGGAACTGGAGCCTCTGCCCCCCGAACAGCGGGTCGCCGGGCTCGCTGACTTGCTGCTGGCCAGGCTGGAGCCGGGCAGAGAACCGCGCCCGCAGGTACGAGAGGCGGTCCGGCTAATCCGGGCAAGCCGCGGTCGCGTCACGGTGCGATGGCTGGCTGACGAGCTGAATCTCAGCATCAGCCAGCTTGAGCGCAGCTTCGCCAGGCACGTCGGAGTCGGGCCGAAACTGCTCGCCCGGCAGACTCGCGTCTGTGCGCTCGCCGCCGAGGCGACGGGGCTGGCGAGCCCGTCCTGGGCGTTGCTCGCCGCCAGGTACGGCTATGCCGACCAGGCGCATCTGGCGCGCGAATTCCGCGAGCTGACCGGGCTCACACCCTCCAGGTTCGCCAGGTCAGATGCCGATTTTCTTCAAGACGCCGTGGCCTGTCGTCGGGAAGTCTGAGCCTCTGACTGCAGAAGAGCCGGATGCGGTCAGCGCCCGCATCAGCCGGTCTTAATTTCCCGGGCCGGGCAGGGGCCTATGTCCGTGCCGCGGCCTGGGCATCCGCTTGGCGGACATCCTGCTGGCGGCCTGCACCAGACGCGGAGTATCCGGTGCTAGCAGCGCTACAAGTCACCTCTTTAAAGGAGAACCCGGAATGCCTGCCCAGCAAGAATCACCAGCTCTCACGGTTGCCCGCGCCCATGTAGAGGCGTGGAGCACGAAGGACTGGGACAAGGCCCGTAGCATGCTCGCTCCCGATGTCAGGGTCATCGCAATAACCACGGCACCATACCCGCCACCTACCGATCTGACCGGCGCCGAGGAGTACATGAAGGGCCTGGTTGCCTTCGCCGACCCGATCGTGCCGGGTAGCGTGCGCGAGCTAGGCGGCGCGGGCGATGAGCGCAACGCGCTGATCACGCTGGACCTGCGGGTGGCGGGCGGTCCGTTCGGTGCTGGGGCGCCTGCCCCTTGTGCCCGCCTTTACCTGATAGAGGACGGCAAGATCAAGACCGAGCAGGTCATCTTCTACGTCGGTCAGGAGTGAAGCTGGCGGGTCAGGGTTCTCCCCACCCTGACCCGCCGGCCCCGCCCGCGCCTCGGCAGAGGCGGGCTCCGTAACGTCGGCGTAGCTTAGCCTGAGTGATCGTGAGGCTGGGATGGCTGCCTGCGCCGGCCTTGCACAGGAGACTTGTGGCCCTAGCTGCGCTGAGGAGAGATATGCGGTACGTCCTGCTGGTCTGTGACCAGGAAAATGCCGTGCTGAGCGAAGGTGAGCAGCAGGCGAGGGCGGCCGCCTACACCGCGTTCCAGGATGAGATGGAGGCTCGTGGCGTGCTGCTTGGCCGGGAGCGGCTGCGGCCCACGTCCAGTTCCACGACGGTCCGCGTCCGCGATGCGGGCCTGGTAGTCGCCGACGGCCCGTTCGCCGAGACTAAGGAGCAGATCGCCGGCTTCTACGTCATCGAATGCGCGGATCTTGACGAGGCCGTCGAAGTAGCCGCCAAGGTTCCGGCTGTGCGTTATGGCACGATCGAGGTGCGGCCGGTGTGGGAGATGTAGACGGCGCCCGGGCGGCTGTCGCCGAGGCGTTCCGCTCGGAGTGGGGGCGTGTGGTGGCGTACCTGATCGGCGTCACCGGCAACTGGGATCTGGCTGAGGAATGCGCCCAGGACACGTTCGCGAAAGCCCTCGAGCGCTGGCCGCGCGACGGGATCCCGGCCAGCCCCGCCGGGTGGCTGAAGACCACCGCCCGCAACCGTGCCTATGACGTGTTGCGCCGCGCCGCCGTCGGTGAGGCCAAGCTCCGGGAGATGGCGATGACGAATCTCCGCGTCAGCGGGGGCGAAGACGATGGCAGCGGGATCGGCGACGACCGGTTGCGATTGATGTTCACCTGCTGCCACCCGGCGCTGCCCATCGAGGCGCAGGTTGCCCTCACGCTGCGCACTCTCGCCGGGCTGACCACCGCCGAGATCGCACGCGCGTTCCTGGTTCCCGAAGAGACGATGGCCAAGCGCCTGGTGCGGGCCAAGCGGAAGATCGCCGACGCCGGCATCCCGTACCGGGTACCGCCCGCGCATTTGCTGCCGGACCGGCTTGGCGCCGTGCTTGCCGTCATCTACGCGCTGTTCAACGAGGGCTATGGCGCCAGTGCCGGGGCCGAGCTGATCCGCACCGGCCTGTGCGCCGAAGCGATCCGGCTGGCTCGCCTGCTGGCACGGCTGATGCCAGACGAGCCCGAGGCGCTAGGGCTGCTCAGCCTGCTGCTGCTGCATGACGCCCGCCGTCCGGCCCGGATGGACGCCGTCGGCGACCTGGTGACGCTGGAAGAGCAGGACCGCAGCCGGTGGGACACGGCCATGATCGCCGAGGCGAGCACCATCCTGGATGCTGCAGTCCCCCGTCGTCATCCAGGGCCGTATCGGCTCCAGGCGGCGATCGTGGCCTGTCACGCATCAGCGCCCACCGCGGCCGCCACCAACTGGACCGAGATCGCAGTGCTCTACGAACGGCTCAGCCAGATGGTTCCCACCCCGGTGGTCGCGCTCAACAGGGCTGTCGCGGTGGCCATGGCCGACGGGCCGGCCGCCGGCTTGCAGCTGGTGGAACAGCTCGAGCAAGCCGGCGACCTGGACGACTACTACCTGCTTCCGGCGACCCGCGCGGACCTGCTGCGCCGGCTGGGGGACTACGAGCAAGCCGAGGCCGCGTACCGCCGGGCGCTTGAGCTTGCGCCCACTGACGTGGAGCGGCGCTACCTCGCCCGGCGGCTGACCGAAATCTGCTCATAACCAAGCCTGGCGCGGTGTCCATCTGGGCGCTTCGCCATTCGTCCTAGGGCAATAAGCCGGGCATGAGGCCTGGTCAAAGTTCTGGGAGGTCGTTCGTGATGAACCCGGCAGATACTAACCCGTCGTTCCTGGCGACGCGCCGCGGCAAGCTAACCCTGGCGCTGGTGTGCCTGGCGGGGTTCCTCGACGTCATCGACACCACGATCGTCAACATCGCGCTCCCGTCGATCCGGGAGCATCTGCAGTTCACGGTGCAGAGCCTGCAGTGGACGGTCAGCGGATACCTGCTGACCTACGGCGGCTTCCTGCTTCTTGGCGGCCGGGCCGCTGACCTGGTCGGCCGCCGACGGCTGCTGGTTGCCGGGACATCGCTGTTCGGGATCTCCTCGCTGGCCGCCGGGCTGGCGGGCAGCGCGACGATGCTGATCGCCGCCCGGCTCGCCCAGGGCACTGGGGCCGCGATGATGACCCCCGCGGCGCTGTCGATCCTCACCACATCGTTCCCCGAGGGCAGGGACCGGATCAAGGCGATCGGCGCCTGGAGCGCCACGATCCCGCTCGCGTCGGTGTTCGGCGTGCTGCTGGGCGGGCTGCTGTCGCAGGGACCCGGCTGGCGGTGGGTGTTCTTCGTCAACGTGCCGGTCTGCGCGGTCGTGCTGGCCGGGGCGTTCCGGCTGCTGGACGGCCAGCAGCGCCGCGCCCAGCGCACCGGCTTCGACGCGGCCGGCGCGGTCTTGTCCACCGCGGGCGTCCTGATCCTGGTCTACGCCCTAGTGAACGCGCCCACCGTTGGCTGGGCCGCGGCCCGCACGATCGTCGAGGTGGCCGCCGCGGCCGCGCTGCTGACCGGGTTCGCCGTCAACGAGCAGCGGCGCCGCAACCCGCTGGTCCCGTTCTCCATCTTCACCATCAAGGGCCTGGCGGCGGCCGACGCGACCCAGGTGATCGCCCAGGCCGGGTTCTACGCAATGTTCTTCTTCGTCACCTTGTACATGCAGACCGTCCTGCACTTCTCGCCCATCGCCGCCGGGGCCGCCTACATCCCGGTCACCATCGGCGTCGGCATCGCGTCGGTTGTCTCGACCAAGATGCTGCCGCGCACCGGCACCCGCCCGATCATGGTGGCCGGCACCGTGCTCGGCGCCGCTGGGGTCTACTGGCTGTCGAGGATCCCCGTTCACGGCTCCTACCTGAGCGACATCCTGCCCGGGCTGGTCGTGATGGCGCTCGGGCTCGGCGTGGTGTTCGTCGGCGTCCAGACCGCAGCCAACGCAGGCGTGCCAGCTGACAAGGCAGGTCTCGCCGCCGCGCTGATCACCACCTCCTCCACCCTAGGCGGCGCGCTCGGGCTGGCGATCTTCAGCGCGATCGCCACCAGCCGCACCCAGCACCTGCTCGCCGCGCACGCATCCCGCGCAGCGGCGCTCACCTCAGGCTTCCAGCACGCGCTCATCGCCTGCAGCGTCTTCCTGGTTGTCGCTGCCGCGATCGCGGCACGTGCCACCAGCACCCGCGGTGCGGCAGCCCCCGTCCCCGGGCCGGAACCCGCGGCCGTCTTCGAGCCGGAACCCGCGGCTGTGTCCGACACCGCCTTAACTAACTAACGGCGCCGCGCAGCGGCCTCAGCAGCTCCCACGTTCCCCCGTGACTGAGCTGCTGAGGCCGCTCGCGGTATAGGAAGGTGGCGGAACCGCGGACATGCCGGGCACCAAGGAAGTCTCCTGCTTGTACCACGTCTCAAGCTCTGTACACCACTGGCTGGTTTGCTGGCCAGTCAGCAGGGCCTGACTTTGCAGCCGGGCCACGTGACCGTGAAACAGAGTCCGCCAGACCTGCACGCTGCTGAGGATCACTCGCGGCGGGACCGACACATCAGTCAGTCCTGCTGCCCGAAACAGGCGCGGCAGCTGCCGGCCGATCTGACCCCGAACCGCGGCGCTGATAAACGTGCCGAGGATGATCCGGGTCGTTCCGGGGTCGGGATGATCGAGAAACGTCGTCCCCTGGTCGAATTCCAGTATCCCGACGCGGCCGCCGGGCCGGATCACCCGAGCCATCTCCCTGACGACACGCGCCGGGTCCGGAACATGCTGCAAGATGGTGGCCGCCCGACAGGCGCCGAACATCTGGTCCGGGTAGGGTAGGTCGGCGGCGTCGCCGACCCGCAGCGAAACCCGCGTGCCCAAGCTGGCGGTACGCCGTTGTGCCTCGGCGATCATCGTCTCGCTGGCGTCGAGACCTGACACCTGGGCGCCGTCCGGCATGAGGCGAGCCATCTCCGCGAGATTCCCGCCGATTCCGCATCCTACGTCCAGGGCGCTGCGGGCTCGCCCGAGCGCAAGCTGCGCCAACAGGGCCTGCTTGGCCGTCCTCAGTGCCGGAAGGGTTCTGGCCGCATCGAGAAACCGGATCAGACCGCCGGGATCGGCGGCTGCGCCGGCGGTGGCGAACTGCACGGATCCCGTCGCGTGGTCTTCCTGATACATGAGCGGTGTTCCTCCGGTAACGGGTGGCTACCCGGACGCGGGGTTGCTGTCCGCGCCGGCCGGCCAGGGCAGGGGTGCTCCGGTGTCGGCGAGCAGCAGCTCCTGGTCGGTTGCGACCGCCGCGAGCGTGCCGACCGCGGCGGCGACGGCGGCCAGCTGGCCGGGAAGCGGCATGGCAGGACGGCGGCCCATATCCCCTGCCGCGTACACTCGCGGGACGCTGGTCCGGCCCAGGTCGTCGACGGCGACGATGCCATCAGGCAGCGTGTCGCAGCCCAGGCTGTCGGCGAAGGGCGCGGCCTGCCGGGCCGGCGGGTGGACGAACAGCCCGGCCCGGTCGAGGCACATGCCGTCGGTGAAGATGACCTGCCGCAGCCGGTCACCGTCGTGGCCGAGCCGTGCGATCGGCTCGGCCCGCAGCGTTATCCCCACCGCCCGCAGCATCTCCTGTACGGCAGGCGGCGGGTCCGGGGCACCGTTCAGCAGGCCTACGACGTCGCTGCTGAGGTGGGTGAGCTTCAGCCCGAGGAACACGTCGGCGGGCCGCAGGATGAGGAATGCCAGCGGCTGACCGCGCAGCTCCCAGCCGTGGCAGTACGGGCAGTGCACCACCGTCCGGCCCCATAGGAGACGAAGGCCTTCGATCGGCGGCAGCTCGTCGGCGATGCCGGTGGCAAGCAGCACGCGCCGCGCCCGGTAACACTGCCCGTCAGCCAGCACGATCTCGAATGCGTCCGCTTTGCCCGCCACCCGGGTCACCGGGCTGCCGACCACGGTGACATCGGGATAGCTGGCCGCCTGCTAGCCGGCCAGGACGCGCAGCCGCTCCGGCGGGGTGCCGTCGTGGCCAATCACCCCACCGGGCCCGCAGCTGCCCGGCACACGGCCATTCCTGGCAGCGTTTACATCGCCGCGGTGCAAGCCGGTGCCGCCGACCCCGGCCGCACGCAGATGCCCGCCGACCTGCCCACCGGGCCCCTCCTGCGCGACCTCCTCAGCCGCGCGGGTTACGCCCCCTCCGCCCAGGTCGCCGCCATCGTCGCCACCGCCTGGGCGTCAGTCCGCGGCTACCTCGCCATGGAGATCTTCGGCAGCCTAACGCAGAACTTCCCCGACACCGACACCCTGTACCAGGCCCACATCCGCACCATCATGGCGGGCATGGGGTTCGGGGAGGCGCCCGCAGGGCCGGAGCCCGCCGCTGGCCAGACCGTGAGGCGCAGGTAGCTCAGCAGGAGGCCGGCCAGGGCCGAGATCGCCAGCCAGCTCACCGCGGGGAGCCTGCCGATGTGCGCACCCACCGCCGACAAGCCAGTGGACGAGGAAGGGACCACAGCTGGACGGCTTCCACGACCGTGGCTAGCGAGCCCGCCCTCAATCCGGGACGGAGAAACTCACCGCCAATCGAGTGGGGCGGCACGACTGACAGGAGAATCACGAATGGCAACCGGCACCGTGAACAGCCACGGCACCCCCCTTGACAAACGCTCAGGACCGGGCGCCAGCTACCCGGTCGCCGGCTCGGTGCCCGACGGCACCACCGTGACCATCGTCTGCCAGACCGTCGGCACCACCGAGACCGGCGACTTCGGGCCCACCTCCCTGTGGGACCGGCTCGACGACGACACCTACGTCTCCGACGCCTTCGTCAGCACCGGCACCAACAACATGGTCGCCCCGCCCTGCGGCGGTCCCGGCGGGACTATTCAGCAGCGACTGGACCGCTTCGTCAGCGACTGGGACGGGAAATTCCTGAACTACGACGGCTCCGTGCCGGACCAGTGTTTCAGCGTCGCCAACGCCTGGGCCAAGGAGTACCTGCGCCTGCACGATTTCACCGGCGGATACGCCGCTGGCATCATCGACCAGGGCGGCTCTGATTTCACCCGGGTCGACAAAAACCTGGCGAACCTTCCTCCGCCCGGAGCGATAGTCGTTTTCCATGAGTACCCGGCACAAGGCATCAGCGTGGCCGGCCACGTGGACGTCTGCCTCTCGGCGAATCCCGGCAGTTTCGTTGGCTTTGACCAGAATTGGGCACCCGACCCGCACTGCCGCCAGGTCACCCATGATTATCAGGCCGTCACCGGATGGCTGATCGCGAACCGGCTGGGCTGACCCGGCTCGTAGCCAGGCATCCCGCCTCGCCCGGCCGTGCACAGCAGGTCCAGCATGTCCTGCCCCAGCGCCGGGCTGAAGCCCGGCTAGATCACTGTCACCGCACCCGACATGCCGTGACGACGGGACCGGCCCGCATCACACAGAACGGATCGCCCGCAGATCCATCATAAAAGGAAACAGCCATGACCGACACCATCAGCCCCGCGCTGCGGACCGCGCTGGCCTACTATCAGGCTTGGACCAGTCACGACCTGGACAAGGCCCATGGGCTATATCGCCGACGACATCATCTGCGACGCGCCGGCGGGCCGACTGGAAGGCGCTGCGGCGTACCGCGCTTTCATGGGCCCGTTCGCGCAGATCGTCACCTGCTCGGAAATGATCGCCGCCTTCGGCGACCTCGACTCCTCCCACCGCCACCGACCGCAGCCAGGTAACTCCGGCGTCCCAGCCGAGTCAGGCATGATCACCCGAAGACGTCCTGCTGCTGGAGCCTCGTGAGCGCAGCTAGCATTGCCCGGGGGCACCTCGGCAGTCGACCGAGGGTCTAAACCGCACAGTCCTGGCATGCCGACCGCATCCTCATCGCTGCCCGCGGCGTTCGGACAGCAAAGCGAGCGGTTATACGCACCGCTAGTCTTACCCGGACGCTGTACAGGCCGTTTTCGCAGGTGGTGGCAGGTGTTGGGTTCGAACCAACGTAGGCTGAGCCGACGGTTTTACAGACCGCTCCCTTTGGCCACTCGGGCAACCTGCCGTATGCCGCAGCGCTGGCGGCATCCAGAAGGATAGCCCAAGACGAGACCGGACGGTAAGCCGGATACGGGTAAGCGGCCGACCTCAGGTCCCGGCGCGCCCGGCGTGACGGTCCGCGCTTGTCGCGTCTAGCCTTGGAGCCGTGGCATCACAAGAGTCTTCCTTTGACGTAGTGTCCAAGCTCGACCGCCAGGAAGTTGACAACGCGGTCAACCAGGCGGCCAAGGAGATCGGCACCCGATTCGACTTCCGCGGCGTCGGCGCGTCCATCGCCTGGTCCGGCGAGCATGCCGTTGACATCCGCGCCAACAGCGAGGAACGCGCCAAGGCGGTCCTCGACGTATTCAAGGACAAGCTGGTCAAACGCGGCGTTTCGCTCAAGACCCTGGATCCGGGCGACCCCAAGCCTTCCGGCCGGGAGTACCGGATGAGCGTGACCCTCAAGGAGGGCATCACCCAGGACAACGCCAAGAAGATCGCCAAGATCATCAGGGACGAGGGACCGAAGGGCGTCCGGGCTCAGGTCCAAGGCGAGGAGCTGCGCGTCTCGGCCAAGAAGAGGGACGATCTCCAGGCGGTCATCGCGCTGCTGAAGGGCAAGGAATTCGACTTCGCCCTGCAGTTCGTCAACTACAGGTGAACTGATCGCGGGTTAGCGGCGGTAGCCGGCCAGGGCTTCCAGGCGGCGGACCCGCTCGCCTGCGGGCGGATGCGTGCGGAACAGCCGGGCGAAACCCTCGAGACGGAACGGGCAGGCGATCATCAGGTGGCCGACCGAGGTCCGGCGCCCGTCCGGTGCGAGCGCTAGCTCCGCCGTCCCGGCGTCGATCTTGCGCAGGGCGCCGGCCAGGGCCACCGGATCGCCGGACAGCAGGGCACCCGCCGCGTCGGCCCGGTACTCGCGCTCCTGGGTCACCGCCAGCCGGACGACGACGGCGGCGATGGGCCCGAGCACCAGCATCAGCAGGTTCTCGAGCACGCCCAGACCCGAGCCGGACGCGACGGAGCGGGAGGCAACCGAGCCTGGCCGGGCGAACCGGCCCAGGCCGGCCGGGAACGTGATGACGGTGGCCAGGCCCGCCGACACCGACGAGGCCAGGATGTCCCGGCCGGAGACGTGCGCGAGCTCGTGCCCGAGCACACCGCGCAGCTCGGCCTCGTCGAGCGCCCGGAGCAGCCCTTCGGTGCAGCAGATCGCGGCGGAGCGCGGGCCGCGGCCGACCGTGAAGGAGTTCGGCTGCTCGGCCGGCGACAGGTACAGCCGGGGCACCGGCAGCCGCCCGGCCTTGCTCAGCTCCCGCACCAGCCGGTAAAGCCCGGGATGCTCCACCTCGCTGACCGGCCGGGCCAGCATCGCGGACAGCGCCAGCCGGTCGCACCAGGCGAAGACGGCCGCGACGAGCAGCACCGCGATCACGATCGCGACGACGGCTCCGCCCCCGCCGGCCGCCGCCACCCCGAGGAGGGCGCTGCCCGCGATCAGCAGGACCACCGATGTCACCAGGCCGGCCGCCGCGCCGGCCAGTTCGGCTGCCCGCAGCGCGTAACCACGCACAGCCATCCACCTCCCAATGCCACGTTCGGGTCCCGACAGTGGCATGATGACAACGTTCCCGCAGGCACGTGACACACGTCCCTACCCGGGCACCAGGGGCCAAGCGTGTTACGCGGAACAGCGGACCACGCGCTGACGCCTGGCGACGGAGTTCTTACCGGAATCTGTCACAAACTACATTGACGGCGCCAGACCGAACACGGGCCTGGGAATATCACCGAACGGATGAACGTTCCAGCGCCTGTTCCGGCGTAATATTTGTACCGTCCGAACTCATGCCCCCGGCCGTGGGGTGGTGCCAGGTGAGCGCCCGGCCGCGGCGTGTGGAGGAGGTCTTCAAGCTGTGACCAAGCAGGTCCAGAAGCTCGATCACGTCATCATCAGGTTCGCCGGCGACTCTGGTGACGGCATGCAGCTCGCCGGAGACAGGTTCACCCAGGAGACGGCGGTCTTCGGCAACGACCTGTCCACTATGCCGAATTTCCCGGCCGAGATCCGGGCCCCGGCGGGTACTCTCGCCGGCGTATCGAGTTTCCAGCTGCAGTTCGCCGACCACGACATCCTCACGCCGGGCGACGCGCCGGACGTCCTCATCGCGATGAACCCCGCCGCGCTGAAAGCCAACATCAAGGACCTGCCGCAGGGCGGCGACCTGATCGTCAACACCGACGAGTTCACCAAGCGGAACCTGACCAAGGTCGGCTACGAAGGCAGCCCGCTCGAGGACAACTCGCTCGAGCCGTACAACGTGCACGTGGTGCCGATCACCTCGATGACCGTCAAGGCCCTGGAGGCGTTCGACATCACCAGGAAGGACGCCGAGCGAGCGAAGAACATGTTCGCGCTCGGCATGCTCTCCTGGCTGTACGACCGGCCCGCCGAGGGCACCCTCAGCTTCCTCAAGGCCAAGTTCGCCAGCAAGCCGGAGATCATGGCGGCGAACGTGGCCGCGTTCCAGGCGGGCTGGAACTTCGGCGAGACCACCGAGGCCTTCTCGGTCCGGTACGAGGTCAAGCCCGCCCCGCTCGCACTCGGCACCTACCGGAACATCAGCGGCAACACCGCCCTGGCGTACGGCCTGGTCGCCGCGTCCCAGCTGGCCGGGCTGCCGCTGTTCCTCGGCTCCTACCCGATCACCCCGGCCTCGGACATCCTGCACGAGCTGGCCAAGCACAAGCGCTTCGGGGTGCGCACGTTCCAGGCAGAGGACGAGATAGCCGCCATCGGCGCGGCGCTAGGCGCCTCGTTCGGCGGCTCACTGGCCGTGACCAGCACCTCAGGCCCCGGCATGCTGCTGAAGGCCGAGACCGTCGGCCTGGCCGTATCGGTCGAGCTGCCGCTGATCATCTGCGACATTCAGCGCGCCGGGCCCTCGACCGGCATGCCCACGAAGACCGAGCAGGCCGACCTGCTGCAGGCGATGTTCGGCCGGAACGGCGAGTCGCCCGTTCCGATCGTGGCCCCGGCCAGCCCGGCGGACTGCTTTAACGCGGCGATCGAGGCGGCCAGGATCGCGGTCAAGTACCGGACCCCGGTGATCCTGCTCTCCGACGGATACCTCGCCAACGGCTCCGAGCCGTGGCGCATCCCGGACACCGCCAGCCTGCCCGACCTGAGCCAGGAGTTCGCCTTCGCGGAGCCGGCCGGCCCAGCTGATGGTGGGGCCACGGGCGAATTCGAGCCGTTCCGGCGGGACCCGGTGACCCTGGCCCGGCCCTGGGCCGTCCCGGGCACCCCGGGCCTGGAGCACCGGATCGGCGGTATCGAGAAGGCCGACATCACCGGCACGATCTCCTACGACCCCGACAACCACGACCGCATGGTCCGGCTGCGGCAGGCGAAGATCGACGGGATCGCCGCCGACATGCCGCCGGTTGAGGTCGACGACCCGGACGGCGCCGCCCGTGTGCTGGTGCTCGGCTGGGGATCCACCTTCGGCTCCATCGGCGCGGCGGTGAGACGGACCAGGAACGCGGGTCACAGCGTCGCCCAGGCGCACCTGCGGCACCTCAACCCGTTCCCGCCGAACCTGGCGGACGTGCTCCGTCGCTACGACAAGGTACTGGTGCCTGAGATCAACCTCGGCCAGCTGGCGCTGCTGCTGCGCGGCCGGTTCCTGGTCGACGTGATCTCCTACAACCAGGTCCGCGGCCTGCCCTTCCGGGCGGCCGAGCTTGCCGGCGTCATTGAGGATGTGATCGGTCATGCCTGACACGAACGGCCAGGGCGACCCGGGGCGCAGGCTGGCCTCGCTGACGCTGGTGCCCCGGGCCGCTGTTCGTTCGGCAGCTAAAGATTTCAAGTCGGACCAGGAAGTGCGCTGGTGCCCTGGCTGCGGCGATTACGCCATCCTGGCCGCCTTCCAGGCGTTCCTGCCCGAGCTTGAGGTGCCGCGGGAGAACATCGTGGTCATCTCGGGGATCGGCTGCTCCTCGCGGCTGCCCTACTACGTGAACAGCTACGGGATGCACTCCATCCACGGCCGCGCGCCCGCGATCGCCACCGGGCTCGCGACGTCCCGGCCCGACCTGTCGGTCTGGGTCATCACCGGCGACGGCGACGCCCTGTCCATCGGCGGCAACCACCTGATCCACGCGCTGCGGCGCAACGTCAACATCAAGATCCTGCTGTTCAACAACAGGATCTACGGGCTGACCAAGGGCCAGTACTCGCCGACCTCCGAGCGGGGCAAGGTCACCAAGTCGACGCCGTTCGGCTCGCTGGACCACCCGTTCAACCCGGCGTCGCTGGCGCTCGGCGCGGACGCCAGCTTCGTGGCCAGGACGATCGACTCCGACCGCAGGCACCTGACCTCGGTGCTGCGCGCCGCCGCCGACCATCAGGGCGCCGCGTTCATCGAGATCTACCAGAACTGCCCCATCTTCAACGACGACGCGTTCGCCCCGCTCAAGGAGGTCAGCGCGACCACCGAGCGGCTGATCAAGCTCGAGCACGGGGAGCCGGTCCGGTTCGCGGGCGGGTCCCGGGGACTGCGCTTCGGCAGGCACGGCGAGCTCGAGGCGGTCGAGGTGACCGCGGCCGACCCGGACACGCTGATCACCCACGACGCGCACCGCGCCGACCCGTCCTACGCGTTCGCACTGTCCCGGCTGGACACGGCGGACTTCCGGCACACCCCCGTCGGGGTCTTCCGCCAGGTGGAGCAGCCGAGCTACGACCAGCTGATGGCGGAGCAAATCGACGCCGCCCGCAGCCGGAGCGGTCCCGGCGACCTAGCCGCCCTGCTGGCGGGCAACGACACCTGGGAAGTCAACTAACCAGGGGCGTCGCCGGCCCCGAGCCGCTGGTGCACGATCTGCCGGGCCAGGTCGAGCACGGCGGGGTCGTCGTGCAGCACGAAGTTGGTGTCGGTGGCCAGCATGATGCCGTTCAGCTCGAAGGCCAGCCGGTCGGGGTCCTCGTCGGCCGACAGCTCGCGCCTGGCCAGGGCGGCCGCGGCGAAGCCGCGGATCAGCTCGCCGAACTGCGCCTGGAACGCGGCGATCAGGTCCTTGACCGGGCCCGGGCGGGCGCCCATCTCCAGCGCCGCGCTGGCCATGAAACAGCCGCCGGGGAAGGTGTGCCGCTCCAGGTGCGCAAAGAACGCCTCGCACACCGCCGTCAGCTGACCGAGGCCGGCCGGAGCCGTCAGCGCCGGCTGCACGACTTCGGTGTCGAAGATCCGGGCCGCCTCGGCCACCGTCGCCAGCTGGAGTTCCTGTTTGGACCGGAAATGCTCGGAGAGGCTGCTCTTGCTCATGCCGAGCGTGGCGGCCAGGTGTCCGATGGACAGGCCGTCCAGCCCGTCCACGGTGGCCAGCGAGGCGGCGGCGCGCAGGATCGCATCGCGGGTTCGCTCCCCGCCTGCGCGCGGCCGGGACGCCCGGCGGCGGTCCCATGGCCATGCTTCGCTCATCGTGCTGGCAACCTAGCACGACCGTTCCGGCCGGCCCGCAGCGCAGCCGGGCCCCGGAGCAAACCGGCCATGGTGCACATGCCGCGCGAATCACCGACACTATAGACGTGGAGTTGCTTGAGCGGGAGCCGCCCCTGGCCTTGCTGGCCGAGTATGCGGCCGAGGCCAGGCGCGGCGACGGGCGGCTGGTCGTACTCGGCGGGGAGGCCGGCGTCGGGAAGACCGCGCTGCTTGACCGGTTCCAGCGGGACCTGCCCGATGCGCGCTGGTTCTGGGGAGCGTGCGACGGCCTGTTCACCCCGCGTCCGCTCGGGCCGCTGTATGACCTCGCTGATCAGCTCGGCGGCGCGCTGCTCGACCTGTGCGTGCGCGGGGACCCGCACACCCACAGGGAGGAGCTGTTCCGCGCCCTGCTGCGCCAGGTCAGCGGTCCGGGCCCGCTGAACGTGGTCGTCGTGGAGGACGTCCACTGGGCCGACGAGGCGACCATTGACCTGCTCCGGTTCGCCGGCCGCCGGCTGCGTGAGGCCACGGTCCTGCTCATCGTCACGTACCGGGACGATGACCTGGCGGCCGACGACCCACTGCGGGTCGCCCTCGGCGAACTCGCCCGGCAGCGCTCGACCCGGCGGATCAGCCTGACCCCCCTGTCAGCGGACGCGGTGCGGGCGCTGGCCCGCGGCAGCGACCTGGAGGCAGCCGCGCTGTACCGGCTGACCGGCGGAAACCCGTTCTACGTGAATGAGGTCCTGCAGGCCGGGATGGCGGAGATCCCGGCCTCGGCCCGGGATGCCGTGCTGGCCCGCGCCGCCGGCCTGAGCGCCGACGCCCGGCAGTTGCTCGAGGTCGCCGCCCTGACCGGCACCCGGGCGGCACCGCGGCTGCTCGAGGCGGCCACCGGCTGCCCCCCGTCGGCCGTGGACGAGTTGCTGGCGTGCGGACTGCTGGCCGCCTACGGGGGCAATCTGCGGTTCCGGCACGAGATCGCGCGGCTGGCCGTGGAGCAGGCCATCCCGGTACGCCGCCGCGCGGCGATCCACGGGCAGATCCTCACCGCCCTGCGCTCGTCTGGGCTGCAGGACGACGCCCAGCTGGCCTTTCACGCCGAGGAGGCCGACGACGGCGCGGCGGTGCTGCGCCACGCTCCGGCGGCGGCGCGGCGCGCGGCCAGGCTGTCGTCGCACCGCGAGGCGGTCGCGCAGTTCGAGCGGGCGCTGCGGTACGCGGCCGGGGCCGACGCCGCCACCGTCGCGGCCCTCTATGACGACCTGGCCGCTGAGCTAACGCTGCTCGACCGGGCGGAAGAAGCCGCCGACGCGGGCGAGCACGCGCTGGAATTGTGGCGCACCGCCGGCAACGGGCTGCGCGAGGGCGATACCACGCGGCGGTTGTCCGGCATCATGCGGAACCTGTGCCGCGGCCAGGACGCGGAAGCCGCGGCCCACGCCGCGGTGGCGGTCCTGGAACCGCTGACCGTGAGCATCGAGCTGGCCCAGGCGTATGCGAACCTCGCCGCCCAGCAGATGCTGACGGGCCGTTACGAGTCGGCGATCGGGACCGCCCGGCGGGCGCAGTCCCTGGCCGGGCTGGTGGGCGCGCCGGAGGTGATGAGCGACGCACTCAATTCCGAGGCCGTGGCCGCCGGCGTCCTGGGCCGGGAGTGGACCGGGCTGATGGAACGCGCCCTGCAGATCGCTCTGGCGGAAGGCCTCCAGGCCGAGGCAGGACGGGCATACTGCAACATCTACACGATGCACTGCGGCCAGCGTCGATTCGCCGACGCTGAACCGTTCTACGCCGATGGCATCGCCTATTGCGACGAGCGCGACCTGGCCACCTACGGGACCTTCCTGCGCAGCAACCGGACCGGGACCCTGGAGAAGACCGGGCACTGGGACGAGGCGCTGGCCCTGAGCCAGGAAATCCTGGACCGGGCCGCCCCGTCTCCCCTCATCCGGCAGTGCCCGCTCAACAGGATCGGCACGATCCGGGCCCGCCGCGGTGAGCCCGGCGCCTGGGAGTGTCTCGATGAGGCGATAGCCGACGCGGATGGGACCGGCGAGCCGCTGCAGATCGTGCCCATCCGGCTGGCCCGCGCCGAGGCGTGCTGGCTGGAGGGAAGGACCGCCGATGCGATCCGCGAGGCCGAGCTGGCCGACGACTCCTGCGAAACGCAGGACGCCTGGCTGTGCGGCGCGGTGGCGGTCTGGCTGCGGCGCACCGGATCCGCCCGGACGCCGCGTGGCGAGCCGGCCGAGCCTTACCAGCACCAGGTCAACGGCCACTGGGAAAAGGCCGCGAGCCTCTGGGCCGATCTGGGCTGCCCGTACGAAGCCGCGCTGGCCCGGTTGGACGCGTCGGAGGAGGGCGCGCTGCGGGAGGCGCTGAGCATCTTCACCGAGCTCGGGGCCTCCGCCACGGCCCGGCTCACCCGGCAGAAACTGCGCGCGCTCGGCGTCCGGTCGATCCCGGCCGGCCCCAGGTCCGCGACCCGGGGGAATCCGCTCGGGCTCACCCGGCGCGAGCGCGAGGTCCTCGACCTGATCTGCGCCGGGCAGACGAACGCGGAGATCGCCGCGACGCTGTTCATCTCGGCCAAGACCGTGGACCATCACGTCTCCGCCGTGCTGGCCAAGCTGGGTGCGCCCAACCGCAACGCCGCCGCGGCCCAGGCCGCCCGGCTCGGCCTGACGGTATAGGGCTCAGCCGGTCCGCTTCTCCACGAAGTCGCACAGCGCCAGGAAGGCGGCCCGGGCCGGCCCGCCGGGAAGCGCGTTGATCGAGGCCCTGGCCTCCTGGACCCAGTTCAGCACGTCGGCGCGGGACTCCTTCATGGCGTGATGGCCGCGCAGCAGGGTGAGCGCCTCCCGCAGCAGGGCCTCGTCGGTCAGGTCTGCCTCGTCGAGCAGCCAGCGCAGCCGCGTGTCCGCCGGCGAATGCGCCGGCCCGGACTTATCAACAGAGCGCAGCGCGTAGAGCACCGGCAGCGTCCGGACGCCCTGGCGCAAGTCGGTGCCGGGGGTCTTGCCCGACTGGGACGACTCGCTCGCGATGTCGATCACGTCATCGGAGAGCTGCCAGGCCACGCCGATCTGCTCGCAGGCCGCGGCGATCCGGTCGGCGACCGCCACCGGAGCGCCGGAGAACAGCGCGCCGAACCGGCCGGACGTGGCGATCAGCGAGCCGGTCTTCTCGGTGATCACGTGCATGTAGAAGTCGAGCGGATCCTGGCCGGCCCGCGGCCCGATGGTCTCGGCCATCTGCCCGGTGACCAGCCGGCTGAACGTCTCGGCCTGGATCCTGACCGCTTCCGGGCCGAGATCGGCGAGGATCTGGGAAGCCTGGGCGAAAAGGAAGTCCCCGGTGAGGATGGCCACCGAGTTGTCCCACCGGGAGTTGACCGACGGGTGGCCGCGGCGCACCAGGGCCTCGTCCATGACGTCGTCGTGGAACAGCGTGGCCAGGTGGGTCAGCTCGATCGCGACCGCCGCCTGAATGACCCGCGGGTCCTTCGGGTCGCCGAACTGCGCGGCCAGCAGCACGAGCATGGCCCGGAACCGCTTGCCGCCGGCCGCGATGAGGTGCCGGGACGCCTCGGTGAGCAGTTCGTCGTCGGGGTGCGCCGTCACAGCCAGCGACTCCTCGACCCGGATCAGGTCGTCGAGCACCTCCGCCTCGAGGGTGGAGTCCGGGAAATCAACGGGAACTGCGGTGATCAATTGCTCTCCACGTCATCGGCACGCGCGAACGCCTCGAACTTCCGAGTATGCCCGCTCTGCGCTGGACCGACCAGGGCCCGGCGCCGCACAGGCGATCCGGCGCGGCGCCGCGCAGGCGATCCGGCCTGCGTGTTAGCCAACGAACAACTGATTCGCCGCATGGTTGGCCAGGCTCAGGAGGGGGGCGGGCACGATGCCGAACACGAGGGTCGCCGCCACGCCGAGCCCCACCGCGGTGCCGGTGAACACGCTCGGCACCACCACCTCGGGCCCGTCGGGGATCGGGTCGCTGAAGAACATCAGCACGATCACGCGGACGTAGAAGAACGCCGCGATCGCGCTGCTCAGCACGCCGATGATCACCAGCGCCGTCTCGCCCGAGGCGATCGCGGCCTGGAAGACGGCGAACTTCCCGGTGAATCCGCTGGTCAGCGGTATGCCCGCGAAGGCCAGCAGGAACAGCGCGAAGATGCCCGCCACCAGCGGCGACGTGCGGCCCAGGCCTGCCCACCGGGACAGGTGCCCGGCCTCGCCGCCGGGGTCGCGCACCAGGGTGATCACCGCGAACGCGCCCACCGTGGTGAGACCGTAGGAAGCCAGGTAGAACAGGCTGCTGGACAGCCCCGCGACGCTGGTCGCGATGACCGCCGTCAAGACGAACCCGGCGTGCGCGATCGAGGAGTAGGCGAGTAGCCGCTTGACGTCCGTCTGGGTGATGGCGATGACGGCGCCGGCCACCATGGTGAGGGTGGCGACCACCCACAGCGCCGGCCGCCAGTCCCAGGTCAGGTTGCCGAACGCCACGTAGAAGACGCGCAGCAGCGCGCCGAAGCCCGACACCACCGTGCAGGACGCCATCAGCGCGGTCACCGGCGTCGGCGCGCCCTGATAGACGTCCGGCTTCCAGCCCTGGAAGGGCACCGCGCCGATCTTGAACAGCAGCCCGAGTCCGGTCAGCGCGATCCCGGCGAACAGCAGCGTCAGATTGGCGGTGTTGCTGGCCGCCGCGGAAGCGATCACTGACAGCCGCACCGAGCCGGAGAAACCGTACAGCATGGCCACGCCGAACAGGAAGAACGCCGAGGAGAAGGCGCCGAGCAGGAAGTACTTCATGGCCGCCTCGTGCGAGAGCAGCCGGCGCCGCCGGGCCAGCCCGCACAGCAGGTACAGCGGCAGCGAGAGCACCTCGAGCGCGACGAACATGGTCAGCAGGTCGTTCGCGGCCGGGAAGAGCATCATCCCGCCGATCGCGAACAGCGTCAGCGGGAAGATCTCGGTGTGCATGATCCCGGCGGCCAGGCCCTCGCGCTCCTCCTGGCTGCCCGGCGTGGCGGCCGCCTGCGCGGCGAACGGGCTGTTGCTGGTGTCGCCGATGAGCAGCACGCTCACGAAGGCGAGCACCACGATGGTGCCCTGGATGAACAGGGTGGGCCGGTCGACCGCGACCGCGCCCATCGCGGCCACGTGGCCCGGGCTGCCGCTGGCGAAGATGCTGTGCGTCGCGGCCACCACGATGGTGAGGATGAACGCGGCGGCCAGGGAGCCGAGCGTGAGCACCAGATGCGCGGCGCGGCGCGCCGGCCGCGGCGCGAACGCCTCGACCAGGACGCCGGCCACCGCGGCGCCGAAGACGACCAGCATCGGCGCGAGCTGGCCGTACTCGATGCTCGGTGCGCTGATGGCGCCCGGTACGCTGCTGACGCTGCTAACCAGGGCGGCATGCGCCGCGGGGGCGGCAAGGAGCCCGGTCACGGTGCGATCCCCTTCTGGGCGGCGGTGGTCGTATATCCGGCGGCGGGATGGGCGGGCACCGGATCAGTCACGTGCACCTGCGCCATCGTCACCCGGACCGCGGGGTTGATGATGTCGAGCACCGGCTTGGGGTAGACGCCGGCCCCGATGAGCAGCACGACCAGCGGCGCGACCGCCAGCAGTTCCCTGGGCCGCAGGTCCTTCATCCCGGCCACCCCCTCGCGGACCGGCCCGCCCATCGTCCGCTGGTACATCCACAGGATGTAGATCGCGGCCAGGATGATCCCCGCGGTGGCGATGATGGCGGGCAGCTTGTACCGGGAGAAGGTCCCGAGCAGCACCAGGAACTCGCTGACGAAGGTGGACAGGCCGGGCAGCGAGAGCCCGGCCAGGCCGGAGATCAGGAACAGCCCGGCCAGCAGCGGAGCGACCTTCTGCACGCCGCCGAAGTCCGCGATCCGGTCAGTGCCCCGCCTGACGATCAGGAACCCGGCCAGGATGAACAGGGCGCCGGTGGCGAACCCGTGGTTGACCATGTAGAACGTCGCGCCTGTCACGCCCTGGCTGGTCATCGCGAAGACGCCGAGCGCGATGAAGCCGAAGTGCGAGACCGAGGTGTAGGCGATCAGCCGCTTCATGTCGGCCTGGCCGATCGCCACGATGGCCCCGTACAAGATGCCGATCACGGCCAGTGTGATGACCAGCGGGGTGAAGTACTTCGCGCCGTTCGGGAACAGCTCGAAGCAGTACCGCAGCATCCCGAACGTGCCCACCTTGTCCAGCACCCCGACCAGCAGCACCGCGGCGCCGGGCGGCGCCGCCGCGGCGGCGTCGGGCAGCCAGGTGTGGAACGGCCACAGCGGCGCCTTGATCGCGAACGCGATGAAGAACCCGAGGAACAGCCACTTCTGCACGGCCGGGCTCAGCGACACCTGGATCAGCTGGCTGAACAGGAAAGACCCATGGTGTCCTGTGGCGGCGCTATGCGTGGAGTACACGTAAAGCGCGATGATCGCGACCAGCATGAGCAGCCCGCCGAGCAGGCTGTAGAGCAGGAACTTGACCGCCGCGTACTGCCGCTTGCCGACCCCGTAGCTGCCGATCATGAAGTACATCGGCACCAGCATGGCCTCGAAGAACACGTAGAACAGGAAGACGTCGGTGGCGGCGAAGACGCCGATCATCATCGTCTCGAGCACCAGCATCAGCGAGAAGTAGGTTTTCACGCTGTGCCGCCCCGGCTCGGCGTCATGCCACGAGGCCAGGATCACCACCGGCATCAGCACCGCGGACATGGCGATGAGCACCAGCGCGATGCCGTCCACGCCGAGCGCGTAGTGCACGCCGAACTGCGGGATCCACGAGTAGCTCTCGGTGAACTGGTAGTTCGGCCCGCCGACCTGGAACTTGATCGCGATGATGATCACCACGACCAGGGTCAGCAGGGAGAACCCGAGCGCCAGCCACTTGGCCATCGCGTTGCGCGCCTGCCGGTCCACCTCCGCGCTGTCCCGGCCACGGTCAGCCAGGGAAAGCCGTTCATCAGAGCCTCACCACCAGGAGCAAGGCGACCAGCACCGCGGCGCCGAAGAACATGGAAAGGGCGTACGAGCGGACGAAACCGGTCTGCAGCCTGCGCGCCCGCCCCGACGTCCCGCCCACCGCGGCGGCCAGCGTGTTGACCAGCCCGTCCACGCCGCGGTTGTCGAAGTACACCGAGAGCCGGGTCAGCCACTGGCCCGGCCGCATCAGGACCGACTCGTTGAACGCGTCGCCGTAGAGATCCTTCCTGGCGGCGACGACGGGAAACCGCCCGCGCGGCGCGGCCGAGGGGACCGGGACCCGCCCGTACATCACCCACGCCAGGCCCACGCCCGCCAGGGACAGGACCAGGGCCACGATGCCGGGCACGGTGAACAAGCCGTGCGAGGTCGGCGGGAACCCGGTGACGGGTCCGAGGAAGTCCTCCAACCGCTGCCCGATGATCAGGAACGCGCCGGCCCCGACCGAGCCCACGGCGAGCAGGATCATCGGCCACGTCATCACGCCGGGCGACTCGTGCGGATGGGCCTCCGCCTCCCAGCGCCGTTTCCCGAACCAGGTCATCAGCATCACGCGCGTCATGTAGAACGCGGTAATGCCCGCGCCGATCAGCGCGCAGGTGCCGAGGATCGCCCCGGACGTGCCGCCCTTGTCGAACGCCGCCTCGATGATGGGGTCCTTGGTGAAGAACCCGGAGAACGGCGGGATGCCGATGATGGCGAGGTAGCCCAGGCCGAACGTGGCGAAGGTGACCGGCATCAGGCGGGCCAGCCCGCCATACTGGCGCATGTTCACCTCGTCGTTCATCCCGTGCATCACCGAGCCGGCGCCGAGGAACAGCCCGGCCTTGAAGAACCCGTGCGCGAGTAGGTGGGCGATGGCGAACACGTACCCGGCCGGGCCGAGGCCCGCAGCGAGCGTCATGTAGCCGATCTGGCTCATGGTGGACCCGGCCAGCGCCTTCTTGATGTCGTCCTTGGCGCAGCCGATGATCGCGCCCCACAGCAGCGTCACCGCGCCGACCACGGTGATCGCGAGCCGCGCGGTCGGCGACAGGGCCAGGATCGGGTTGGACCGCACCAGCAGGTACACCCCGGCGGTGACCATGGTCGCCGCGTGGATCAGCGCCGACACCGGGGTCGGGCCCTCCATCGCGTCGAGCAGCCAGGACTGCAGCGGCACCTGCGCGGACTTCCCGCACGCGCCGAGCAGGAGCAGCAGGCCGAGCGCGGTGGCCACGCCGCTGCCGCCGGAGGGGACCGTTCGGAACACCCCGGTGAAAGATACCGTGCCGAACTCACTGAACATCAGGAAGATGGCCAGGGTGAGCCCGGCGTCGCCGACCCGGTTGACGATGAACGCCTTCTTGGCCGCGACCGCGGCCGAGGGCTTGAACTGCCAGAACCCGATCAGCAGGTAGGAGGCCAGGCCGACGCCTTCCCAGCCGGCGTACAGGGCGAGGTAGTTGTCGGCGAGCACGAGCAGCAGCATGGCCGCGAGGAACAGGTTCATGTAGCCGAAGAAGCGCCGCCGGTCGAGGTCGTGGCTCATGTAGCCGACCGAGTAGATGATGATCAGCGACCCGACCCCGGTGATCAGCAGCACGAAGCAGATCGATAGCTGGTCGACCAGCAGGTTCATGTTCACCTGGAGGCCCGCCACCGGGATCCATGAGTACAGATGCTGGTCCTGGCTGCGGTTCGTATCGCCGAGCAGGGCGAAGAAGGCGATCACGCCGTACACGAACGACGCGACCGGCATCGCGACCCCGAGCAGGTGGCCCCACCGGTCGGTGCGCCTGCCGCCGACCAGCAGCACGGTGGCGCCGAAGATCGGGAAGGCGAGCAGCAGCCACGACAACTTCAGCGTGCCTGTCGCCGGCACCGCGGTCACGGTCGCCGCCAAGGCGTGAGCCGAGCCTGTCAAGGTGGTCATCCCCTCAGTACTTCAGCAAGTTGGCGTCGTCCACCGACGCGGACCTGCGGGCCCGGAAGATCGCCATCAGGATCGCGAGGCCGACGACGACCTCGGCGGCGGCCACCACCATCACGAAGAACGCGATGACCTGCCCGTCTAGGTTTCCGTGCATGCTGGCGAACGCGACGAACGCCAGGTTGCACGCGTTCAGCATCAGCTCGATGCACATGAACACGACGATGGCGTTGCGCCGCACGAGCACGCCGACCCCGCCGATCACGAACAGGATCACGGACAGCGCCACGTAGTGGATGGGGCTCACGAGTCAGCCCTCCCTGACGGGGTGATCTCCCGCTCGCCGCTTTCCGCCGTAATCGCTACCGTCTCTTCCGGCCGAACGAACTGAGGCGTATCGCTCACCGCGCGCTGAGACAGCACCGTGCTGACCGAACTATCTGACGTGGTGCCGTCCGGCAGCAGGGCCGGCCGGTCCGCCGCGTCGTGCAGCGCGTAGACGCCGGGCGGCGGATCCGGGGCCAGCTGACCGCTCGCCAGCCGCCGGGAGGCAAGGTCCCGCTGGGTGGGCTTGGGCGCGGCGCGCTCGCGGTGCGCGAGCACCATCGCGCCGAGCGCCGCGGTGATCAGCAGCGCGCCGGTGACCTCGAACGGGAACACGTAGGTGGTGAAGATGAGGGTGGCGAGGCCGGAGAGGTTGTTCGTCCCGTTCGCCGCGCTGGTCGGCGCCGCCGGGCCGATGGCCGCGTGCCCGATGCCGAGGATCAGGACCACCAGCAGGCCGATCGCGGCCAGCCCAGCGGCCAGCCGCTGGCCCTTGATCGTCTCCACGATCGAGTCCGCCGAGCTGATGCCGATGAGCATGATCACGAACAGGAACAGCATGAGGACCGCGCCGGTGTAGACGATGATCTGCACGAAGGCGAGGAACGGCGCGCCCTGCATGGCGTACATAGTGGCCAGCGAGAGCATCACGACGGCGAGCATGATGGCGCAGTGCACCGCCCGCCGGACGATGATCATGGCCAGCGCGGCGCCCACCGAGGCGACGGCGAGGATCCAGAAGATCGTCTCCCGCGCGACGACGTCGGTGTTGGTGCCCGACGCGAGGACGTGCGTCATCGGTCCTCACCCCTGTCCTGCCGACCGGCCTCGCGCACTTCCGGCGGGGCCCAGGACAGCGAGGCGTCCGGAGATGGGGCGGGCACCGGCGGGCCCGACGGGCCGCCAGGTCCCGCCATCCCGGGCGCCCGCGGACCAGCCACCATGCCGGCGGCGCCGAGGCGGTAGTAGTCCTTCTCGTCGTCACCCAGGCGCATCGGATGCGGCGGTGCCTCCATGTCCGGCAGCAGCGGCACGAGCAGCTGCTCCTTCGTCCAGATCAGGTTTTCCCGGCTGTCGTCGGCGATCTCGTACTCGTTGGTCATGGTCAGCGCGCGGGTCGGGCAGGCCTCGATGCACATGCCACACAGGATGCAGCGCAGGTAGTTGATCTGGTAGACGGCCCCGTACCGCTCACCGGGGGAGAACCTTTCCTCCGCCGTGTTGTCCCGGCCCTCGACGTAGATGGCGTCGGCCGGGCAGGCCCACGCGCACAGCTCGCAGCCGATGCACTTCTCCAGCCCGTCCGGCCACCGGTTGAGCTGGTGGTGGCCGTGGAACCGCGGCGCGGTCGGCCGCTTATCCTCCGGGTACTCGACGGTCTCGACCTTCCTGAACATCTCGACGAAGGTGACCCCGAACCCCTTGATCGGGTTGAGGAAATCAAGCACCTGTGACCTCCCGGCTGGAGGTTTCCGTATTACTGACACCAGCATCCAGGCTGATCCCGCCGCCCAAACCGACGCCGTGGTAGTGCGGCAGGTCCATCGGCGGGACCGGGAAGGCCATCGCGGTCGTCGCGGCCTGGCTGGTCTCGGCGGCGTCGGCGGATTCGGCCGGCGCCGCGTACCTCATCGCCCGCTGCTGCGCGGCGCTGTCCCACATCCAGGCTAGGACCAGGATGAGGACGATGACGAAGCCGAATACGACGTACGGAGCCTTGGAGTGGGTGTCCAGCCGCCATGCGCGGACGGTCGCGATCAGCAGGATCCAGACGATGGAGACCGGGATGAGGACCTTCCAGCCGATGGCCATGAGCTGGTCGTACCGGACCCGGGGCAGCGTGCCGCGCAGCCATATGTAGCAGAACAGGAAGATGAAGACCTTGCTCAGGAACCACAGCAGCGGCCACCAGCCGCTGTTCGCGCCCGACCACAGCGACAGCGGCCACGGCGCCCGCCAGCCGCCGAGGAACAGCGTGGTGGCGAGCGCGGAGACCGTGATCATGTTGATGTACTCGGCGAGGTAGAACATGGCGAACTTCATCGACGAGTACTCGGTGTGGTAGCCGGCCACCAGCTCGCCCTCGCCTTCGGGCAGGTCAAACGGCAGCCGGTTGGTCTCGCCGACCATGGTGAACAGGTAGATCACGAACGAGACCGGCAGCAGCCACGCGTACCATTCGTGCTGCTGCGCGTTGACGATCGCGGTGGTGGACAGCGAGCCCGCGTACAGGAACACGGCCACGAAGGCCAGCCCCATCGCGATCTCGTAGCTGATCACCTGCGCGGCGGAGCGCAGCGCGCCGAGCAGCGAGTAAGGCGACCCGGAGGACCAGCCGGCTAGCACGATCCCGTACACGCCGACCGAGCTCATGGCCAGTATCAGCAGCACCGCCACCGGCAGGTCGGCGAGCTGCAGCGGGGTGTGGTGGTGGAAGATCGAGACTTCCGGGCCCCACGGGATGACCGCAAAGCTGATGAAGGCGATCGCCGCCGATATGACGGGCGCGATCACGAACACCAGCTTGTCTGCGCCGAGGGGGATGATGTCTTCCTTCAGCGGCAGTTTGAGCGCGTCCGCGATCGGCTGCAGCAGGCCGAAGGGCCCGGCCCGGTTCGGGCCCGGCCGGTTCTGCATCCGGCCGATGACGCGGCGTTCCGCCCAGATCATGAACATGGTCGTCAGCAGCAGGAAGAGGAAGACGATCGCGACCTTCAGCAGCACCATCCACCAGATGAGCTGGTTGAAGCTGCCGAGCGTCGGGTCTGACCCGCCGACCGCGGGAGCTGCCAGCACGTGCGGCAGCGTCCCCTGAGCCATCATTCCGGCCTCCTCAGCGTGACCGTGGCGCCGTGCCCCACGCCGAGCTGGGCCCGGATGGTGGGCCCGGCCCGGACCTCGGATTCCTGGTCACCGGGATACGGGGCGATTTCAGCAACCGCGCCGGCCCGGGCGAGTCCGGCGGCCGGGAGCCAGACCACGTGGTCCGCCATCGGCACCACCTCTACGGGAACCGTGACCGATCCCCGGCCGGTGGCCACGGTCACCTTATCGCCGTCGGCCACTCCGGCCTCGGCCGCGGTCGGCGGGGACATCCTGGCCACGGCCGGCCGGGCCGTGCCGGCCAGCGACGGCTCGCCGTCTTGCATGCGCCCGCTGTCCAGCAGCTGGTGCCAGGTCGCCAGCCGGACGTCGAGGACGCCGGATCCGTGGATGTGGTGAGTCGGTGACACCCTGGGCCAGACCCCTGTCACCACGGGCGGCTCGGGATGCGTGCCGCGCCAGGCGCCGAGCGCGGCGAGCTCCGCGCGCGCGGCCGCCGCGTCGGGCAGGCCCAGGTGGACATCCATCTGGTCGGCGATCGCGCCGAGCACGTACAGATCGGTGCGCACCTCGGGGACCTTCAGCGCCTCGCCGAAGGAGCCGCCGCGTCCTTCCCAGTTCACGAACGTCCCGGCCTTCTCGGCCACGGCCGCGACCGGGAACACCACGTCGGCCCGGTCGGTGACCGCGCTGGCCCGCAGTTCGAGGCTGACGACGAAGGGCGCCATCTCGATCGCCTGCAGTGCGGCGTGCGGACCGGGCAGGTCCGCCGGGTCCACCCCGGCTACCACCAGGGCGCCGAGTTCGCGGTCCGCAACGGCGGCGAGTATCGCCGTGGTGTCGCGTCCCGGCATGTCGGGTAGCGAGCTCTTACCCCAGGTCCTGGCCACCTCGGCGCGGGCGGCGGCGTCGGTCACCGGGCGGCCGATCGGCAGCAGCCCTGGCAGGGCTCCGGCCTCGACGGCGCCCCGCTCACCCGCCCGGCGCGGCACCCAGGCGAGCCGTGCGCCGGACGCGACCGCGAGCCTGGCCGCAGCCGCGAGCGCGCCCGGCACTTCGGCGAGCCGCTCACCGACGAGGATCACCGCACCGGGTGCGGTGAGAGCCTGGCCGGCCCGCTGCCAGCTCTCCTCGGCCGATTCTCCGGCTGCCGGTTTCCAGCCCGAAGTACCGGCCGCACCGCCGGCAGCTAGGGCGGTCAGCGCGGCGGCCTCGTCCCCGGGCAGAGTGGCCAGCAACTCGCCGGAGAGCTTGACCAGCCCGGGGCTGGCCAGCGCCGCGACGGAGAACACCTGGAGGTGATGGCGTCGAGCGGCCTTGCGCAGCCGCAGGAAGATGAGGGGTGACTCGTCTTCTGACTCGAATCCGGCCAGCAGGACGGCGGGCGCCTGCTCCAGGTCGCCGTAGCTGACGCCGATGCCGCGGCCGGCCACGCAGGCGGCCAGGAACTGCTCCTCCTCGGCCGAATGCGGCCGCGCTCGCATGTCGATATCGTTGGTGTCGAGGGCCACCCGCGCGAACTTCGCGTAGGCGTAGGCGTCCTCCAGCGTCAGCCGTCCTCCGGTCAGGACGCCGGCACCGCGCGGACCGGAGAGCGGAGCGTCGCGGGCCGCAGTGAGCCCGGCGGCGGCCACTGCCAGCGCGTGCGGCCAGGACGCCGGGACGAGCACTCCGGCCTCGTCCCGGACCAGCGGACTGGTCAGCCGGTCGGGCTCGGTCGC
>WNGP01000288.1_pt1 | contig 38146 bp, 38 predicted proteins | sample 5407671 | NCBI WGS metagenome assembly WNGP01 (sample SAMN13153381, study PRJNA577476) | soil metagenome | isolation source: 40 cm soil or saprolite under Garry oak tree replicate 2 | place: USA:California | collected 2016-06-15 | reverse complement strand
AGTAGGTCAGGATGATGCCCGCCCCGGCGCGGCGGATCGCGGTGAGCGTCTCGGAGATGATCCGGTCCCGGTCCAGCCAGCCGTTGGCCGCCGCCGCCTCGACCATCGCGAACTCGCCGCTGACCTGGTAGGCCGCCACCGGCACGGTCACCGAGTCCGCGACCCGCCTGATGATGTCCAGGTAGGCCAGGGCCGGCTTGACCATCACCATGTCCGCGCCCTCGCCGATGTCCTGCGCCACCTCGCGGAGCGCCTCGACGGCGTTGGCCGGGTCCTGCTGGTGGCTGGCCCGGTCACCGAACGCGGGCGCGCCCTCCGCGGCCTCGCGGAACGGGCCGTAGAAACCGGACGCGTACTTGGCCGAGTAGGCACAGATCCCGACGTCGTCGTGCCCCGCGGCATCCAGCGCCGCCCTGATCGCCGCCACCTGGCCGTCCATCATCCCGCTCGGCGCGACCAGGTGCGCGCCCGCCGCCGCCTGGGCGACCGCGATCGCGGCGTACCGCTCGAGGGTGGCGTCGTTGCTGACGTCGCCGTCCTCGGTGAGCAGGCCGCAGTGGCCGTGGTCGGTGTACTCGCACATGCACAGGTCGGCCAGGATGACGCAGGCGTCGCCGACCTCGGCCCGCAGGTCGGCCAGGGCGAGCTGGGAAATGCCCGCCGGGTCGTCGGCGGCCGAACCGCGGCCGTCCTTGACCGCGGGGACGCCGAATACGATCAGCCCGCCCAGGCCGGCTCCGGCCGCCTCCGCGGCCGCCTTGCGCAGGCTGTCCCTGGTGTGCTGGACGACGCCTGGCATCGAGCCGATTGGCTGCGGCTCGCTGATGCCCTCCTTGATGAACACGGGCAGCACCAGGTCACTGGGGCGCAGCGAGGTCTCGGCCACCAGAGCGCGCAGGGCGGGCGTCCGCCGCAGCCGCCGGGGACGCGCGGCGGGAAAGCTAGCGTTCACTGTCAGTACCTCCCTAACGCAGTTGATCTAACGCAGGCGCCGCCGGGCGCCGCGGCGGCGCTCGCTCGGCCGCCTGACCGGTTCTCCCGCCTGCTGGGCCGCGTCCCGCAGGCCGGCGCCGTACTCGGCCATCGCGTCGACCAGTGCCGCCATCGACGGCTTGGGCGCGGTCACGTCGACGCGCAGCCCGAACTCGGCCGCGGTCTTGGCGGTCTGCGGGCCGATCACCCCGATCGCCGTGACCGCGTGCGGCTTGCCCGCGATGCCGACCAGGTTCCGCACGGTGGAGGACGAGGTGAACAGCACGGCGTCGAAGCCGCCGCCCTTGATGGCCTCGCGGATCGGCGCGGGCGGCGGCGCCGCGCGGACGGTGCGGTAGGCGGTGACGTCCTCGGCTTCCCAGCCGAGGTCGATCAGCCGCGCCAGCAGCGTCTCGGTGGCGATGTCCGCGCGCGGCAGCAGTACCCGGTTGATCGGGTCGAGCAGGTCGTCATACGGCGGCCAGGCCGCGGCGAGGCCCTCGGCCGACTGGTCCCCCTCGGGCACCAGGTCCGGCCGGATGCCGAACTCGAGCAGCGACGCCGAGGTCTGCTCGCCGACAGCGGCCACCTTGACGCCGGCGAACGCCCGGGCGTCCAGGCCGTACTCCTCGAACCGCTCCCGCACCGCGCGGACCGCGTTCGCCGAGGTGAAGGCCACCCACTGGTACCGGCCGGTGACCAGGCCCTTGACCGCGCGCTCCATCTGCTGCGGCGTCCGCGGCGGCTCGACCGCGATCGTCGGCACCTCTTCCGGCACGGCGCCGTACTCCCGCAGGCGCTGAGATACCACGGCGGCCTGCTCCTTGGTCCGCGGCACCAGGACCCGCCAGCCGAACAGCGGCTTGGTCTCGAACCATGACAGCCGGTCCCTGGCCGCCACCGCCTCACCGACCACGGCGATGGCTGAGCCCCTGGTGTTGGCCAGGGACACGCCGGCCGCCTTGAGGTCAGGCCCGATGCGGCCGAGTGTAGAGACCACCGTCTGCTGCGCGCTCGTCGTGCCGTCCCAGGTGATGGCGAGCCGGGTCGCCTCGGGCCAGCCCGCCGCGATCAGCATCTTGCCCAGGTCGGCCGGGGCCGCGTCCGCGCCGAGCACGACCAGCGTGGCCGGGCTGTACGCGAGCTGGCTGGCTTCGGCGGCCTGGATGATACGCAGCTCCCCGTTCCGCTCACTGGCCAGCGGGATGCCCGCGTAGGCCGGGACCGCGGTGGCCGCGGGCACGCCGGGCACGATCTCGAACCTGACCCCGGCCTTGGCGCACGCCGCCGCATCCTGGAGCGCGCCGTTCAGCAGCGGATCGCCATGGAACAGCCGGACCGCGAGCTGGCCGTTCTTCGCCGCCTGCACCAGCGTGCGGCCGGATCCCGGGCCGTCCGCCGGGTCGGCCAGGGTGGCCCCCGGGCTCATGTAGCGCCGCGCCGCCGACGCCAGGTCGGCTCCGGCGACGACCAGGCCGGCCTGGCTGAGCAGCTCGGCGGCCCGCACGGTCAGCAGCCCTTCGTCGCCGGGGCCCGCCCCGGCCAGCGCGACCCATCCGGCCGCCGGCTGCTCCTCCGCTTCGCCCGGCCTGTCCGCTCGTTGATCCTGACTACCGCTCACTGCACATCATTCCCGCTGTTCGTCTGTTCCTCTGGCACGTGGCCCTCCGGCACGCTGATGAGATCGGAAGCCCCGGACCGCAGCAGCTGCGCCGCCAGATCGCGGCCGAGCTGCCAGGCGTCGGCTCCCGGCGCGGCGCCGTGCGCGCGCAGCACGCGGCTTCCGTCGGGGCTCATGACGGCGGCCCGCATCCGCAGCTGCACGTGCTTGCCCGGGGGGACGACCCCCCTGGCAGACCCCCCAGAAGCGGGCACTGCCGCGTACGCCCCTATGGGCGCGCTGCAGCCGGCCTCGAGCGCCTCGAGCAGGCTGCGTTCGGCGGTCACCGCGGCCATGCTCGCCTGGTCGGTCATCGCCTGGAGCAGGGCCGCCAGCTCGGGCTCACCCTCGCGGCATTCGATCGCGAGGGCGCCCTGGCCGGGGGCCGGGAGCATCTCGTCCGGTTCGAAAACCTGCGTGACCGCGTTGACGTGACCGATCCTGCTCAGGCCGGCGTAGGCCAGCACCACCGCGTCGAGCTCGCCCTCGCTGACCTTGCCCAGCCTGGTGCCGGCGTTGCCGCGGATGGGGACGCAGCGCAGGTCGCCGCGGAGCGCGAGCAGCTGCGCGGCCCGGCGCGGCGAGCCGGTGCCGATCCTGGCGCCGGGCGGGAGGTCGGCGAGCTTGGCACCGTCTCGCGCGACCAGCGCGTCCCTCGGGTCGTCCCGGGGCGGCACCGCGGCCAGCACGATGCCTGCCGCCGGCCCGGTCGGCAGGTCCTTCAGCGAATGGACGGCCAGGTCCACCTCGCCGCTGAGCAGCGCCTCGCGCAGCGCGCTGACGAAGACACCGGTGCCGCCGATCTGGGTCAGCTGCGCCCGGCTGACGTCGCCCAGCGTGGTCACCCCGACGATCTCGACCTTCCGGCCGGTCCGTTCGGTGATCATGCCGGCCACCTGGCGGGACTGCGCGATCGCCATCGGGCTCCTGCGGCTGCCGAGCCGAAGCGTCACCGCGCTCACCGTGAACCTTCCTGCTCCGGGGCGGCACGGGTAACCGCCTCGACCGCGCGTGGATCAAGATCAAAGAGAACACGCAGCGCCGCGGCATATTCCTCGCCCCCCGGCGAGCCCGCGAGTTCCTTGACGCGTACGGTCGGCGCGTGCAATAGCTTGTCTACCACTCGACGCACGGTCTGGGCCATCTCATCGAGGGCATGGCCGCTCAGCCCGTCGGCGCTCAGCCGGCCGGCCAGCCTTGCCAGTTCGGCGTCGACCACCTTGGCCGCCTTGGCCCGCAGGGCGACCACCGTCGGGGCGACTCGCGCGGCGTCCATGGCCGACTGGTAGGCGGCGAGCTCGGCCTCCAGGATCGCGCGCACGGCGGCGACGTCATCGTCCCTGATCGCGCTCGCGTGCTCGCTGAGCTGGTCCATGCCGATGAGCACCACGCCCGGCAGGCCGGCCACGGCGGGTTCCACGTCCCGCGGCATCGCCAGGTCCATGATCACCAGCGAGCCCGGAGGCTGACCCTTTGACCTGGCCGCGAGCGCGGCGGACACCATGTCGGCCGTGATGACCTGCCCGGCCGCGCCGGTGCAGGAGATGACGATGTCCGCGGCGGCCATGGCGGCGGGCAGGTCCGCCAGCCCGGTGACCGTGGTCGCGGCCGTGCTCACGCTGGCGGCCAGCCGTTCGGCGTGCGCACGGGTCCGGTTGGCCACGGCGATGCTCGCCGCGCCGCTCCGGGCGGCGGTGACCGTCGCCAGCGCGCTCATCGAGCCGGCTCCGACGATGAGCACGTCGCGTCCGGCCAGCGCGTCGGCGCCCGGGCGTCCCGGCCCCAGGCGGCCGGCGGCGAGCTCGACCGCGGCGGTCAGCAGGCTGAGACCGGCCCGGCCGATCGCGGTCTCGGCCCGGGCCCGCTTGCCGGTGCGCAGCGCGAGCCGGCCGAGCTCGTCGAGCACCCGCCCGGCCGTACCGTGCTCCGCGGCCAGCTTGACCGCCGAACGCACCTGACCGAGGATCTGGTCCTCGCCGACCACCATCGAGTCGAGGCCGGCCGCCACCGCGAGCAGGTGGCTCACCGCACGGTCCTCGTAGTGCACGTACAGGTGCTGGGTGAGCTCGTTCGAGGGCAGGCCGCAGTGCCGTGCGAGCAGCTCGCAGATCGCGGTGACGCCCGCGTGGAACCGGTCCACGTCGGCGTACACCTCTACCCGGTTGCAGGTGGAGACGACGAAGGCCTCGGCGACGGGTTCGGCCTGCACCACGTCGCGGAGCAGCTTGGTGAGCGTGTCACCGCTTACCGCGGCCCGCTCCAAGGTCGCCATCGGGGCGCTCTTGTGGCTGAGGCCGACCACCAGCACACTCACCTGTTCACCGCCTAGCTCTTGGCCGCGAGTTCCGGGGTCACCCGAGGTCTTGAACGCCCGTCGACGGTCCTGGCGTTCCCGCCGCGCGACCGTCCTGGAGCGTCCGCGGGCCGGGACACCGACCGGCGCTGCGCGTGGAAGGCGAGGATCTGCAGCTCGATCGACAGGTCGACCTTCCGCACGTCTACCCCTTCCGGCACGCTCAGCACGAGCGGAGCGAAGTTGAGGATGCTCGTGACGCCAGCCGAGACGAGCCTGTCGCAGACGGCCTGCGCGGACCCGGCGGGGGTGGCGATCACGCCGATCGCGACCTTGTGCCTGGCCACCACGGCCTCGAGGTCGTCGACGTGCCGGACGGTCAGCCTCGCGATCCTGCTGCCCACGATAGCCGTGTCGCTGTCGAGCATGGCGGAGATCGTGAAGCCGCGGGAGACGAAACCTCCGTAATTGGCCAGGGCCCGGCCGAGGTTGCCCGCGCCCACGATGACCATCGGCCAGTCCTGCATCAGGCCCAGCGTCCGGGACACCTGGTAGACGAGGTAGTCGACGTCGTAGCCGACCCCCCTGATCCCGTAGGAGCCGAGGTGGGACAGGTCCTTGCGCAGCTTGGCCGAGTTGACGCCCGCGGCGGCCGCGAGCTCCTCGCTGGCCACGGTGCTGATGCCGCGCTCGGCCAGGCCGTAGAGCGCGCGCAGGTACACCGGCAGCCGCGCCACGGTGGCCTCGGGTATCCCGTCGGCCTGGCCGCTAACCTCGGCGTGGTCCTGGCCATTTGCGCTGACCCGCTCGTTCACTTGGACCTGGCCGCTGGCTCCTGACGGGATAGCGTTACTGTGCATCGCGGCAGCGCTCCTGGGGTTGGGCTCTTGGGGTTGGGATCAGGCGGCGGTAAGAGCCCGCGTCAGCCGACGTCGTTTCCACGGTACGCCTTTGTGCATCGATTCACAAAGTGACGCCAATCGGGGCCGTCCCGGCACCAGCCGACCGGCGTAGAACAGCGACCCTGGTCAGGGCGGTTGGCGCTGGGTTGGCTAGCACTGGGATGGCTAGCACTGGGAGGCTAGCCGAGCGCCGCGCGGAGCCGGGTCTCGCTCACCCGCCAGAAGTCGATCTGCACCCCGTCGACCAGGGTCACCGGGATCTTGTCCCAGTACTCCCGCATGTCGTCGGGCGACACGGTGATATCGCGTTCCTCCCAGCCGACGCCGAGGTCGGCGGCCACCCGTTCGATCACCGCCCGCGCGTCGTCGCACAGGTGACAGCCCGGCCGTCCAAGCAACGTGATCCGCGGCACGCTAACCGCCGTACCGCCGACCCGCCGACGGCAGCTGCCGCGGGTCGTAACGCTGCTGGTCGGGGCGCTGCGGGCGGGCCGGGGGCAACGGCTGAAGCCGCTGGGGTCCTGAGGGTCCCTGAGGCCCGCGGACGCCGGTCGGCGGCCCGGCCGGGAGCGGCGGCGGTCGCTGCGGCGGTCCGGGCGGCAGCGGCACCGGCGCCGCCGGCGGGGGCAGCGGCGGAGCCGCGGCGGGCACCTGCGGCAGCGGCGCGACCTTGGCGTATTTGAGCCGCAGCTCGATGACGTTGGTCGCGAGCACGCACGATCTGCGTTCGGCCACGAAACGCTGCATATACGGCTGGCTCTCATGACTGTCGAATGCGGCCCGGTCCCGGTAGATCTCATAGAAGATGCGCTGCATGGGCGCGTTCGGCACGAGGTGAATGACGTACACCAGGGTGTCGGGTTCACCGGTCCTGACCTGCTCGGCCGATTCCTCGGCGAGCCGGTCGAAATCGGCGACCCGGTCGTCGAGCAGGGTGAAGATCAGGATCCGGCCGTACGGTCGCGCGGGCGTGGCCGCCGGCGATCCGCCCGCGCTGGCCAACGGGTCCGAGGCCGCGGCCTCGGGCCCGAGCGCCTGGACCGGCTGCGTCCCGGGCGGCCGCTCGTCCGCCGCGGCCCCGCCCGGCCCGGATCGGCGATACCGGTCCTGCCACTCCGGCGCCCGCGGCTGCGGCCCTGAGCGTCTTCCCCGGGGCCCGCCACCGGGAAAGTCGCCTGGCGGACCACCGGGCCCCGGCCGGCCGCCACGATCGCCATAGGTCGCGTACCGGCCTTCGGCAACGCGGCCGCCGGCGGCCCGGTCATCGGGCCAGTAGTCGTCATCGGGCCGGTACCGGCCGCTGCCATCCCGCACGCCCTCTCGCCTCCCATCACGCCGGGCGTCCCGCCCGGCCGCCCGCCGGGGCGGCTCACCGACCCTGCTGACACCAAACCACACGAGAGCCGCCGCCACCATGCTGAGCAGCGGGTACGCAGCCCCGGCGGGGAGCTGGAAGCGCTGCCCGGCGGTCATGAGGACGGCGAGGCCGACCGAGACGACCGCCGTCACCGGCGGCCCCGACCTGGCCCGGACCGCGGTCATGGCCACGCTAGCCAGCACGGCCAGCAGCGCCACGGCCTGCACCGCGTCCAGCACGTAGTGCGAGATCGGCTGGAAGTGCGGGCCGGTGAGCGGCCAGGCCTTGCTGAACGGCTGCGCGGCGAGCGGGTCGGTCGCCAGGATCACCGAGGCCACCACGGTCAGCGCGCTGGAAATCAGGCGCATGCCGAACCTGGCGGCGTCGTTCGCGACGGCCAGCTCGACCAGGCCCCCGGCCAGCCACAGCGGCGCCAGCAAGAGCGCGAACAGCTGGATGGCCCGGAACGTGGTCGGCCCGAACCCGCTGGCGAAGCCCATGCTCTGCGCCGCGAGCGCGATGGTCAGCCCCAGGGTCGCGGCCGTAAACAGGACGAAGCCGACCCGCGGCTGGCGCGCGCACCGCCCGGCGAGCATGCCGGTCGCCACGGCCGCGACCAGCACGCCCGCGAAGCCGATCAGGACGGGAAGAGACATTAACCCCTATGGTGCCCGATCTCCGGCCGCGCCGGGACCGGACCAGGGAGTCGTTACTTCTTGTTCCTGCGCTGAATGCGGGTCTTCTTGAGCAGCTTGCGGTGCTTCTTCTTGGCCATGCGCTTGCGGCGCTTCTTGATGACAGACCCCACGAGACCACCCTTCTTAGGCACTGCGGATGACGGGTACGCCAACCCGCTCGCCCGGTGAGGGCGGCTGGACACACACCCAACGTTAGAGGTTACCCCCGAAACGGCGTGCTAGGGCGGCCCAACCCGACCACGCGCCGATGCCAGCCGGACCCCCGCGGGACAGGGATCCGGCCTGGCTGGCACGGCCCGGGGGCCGGCTCAGCCGGTACCGACGAAGGCGGCCCTCAGATACTGATTGACCGCCGCTTCCGGTACCCGGAAGGAGCGTCCCACGCGGATCGCTTCCAGCTCGCCGGAGTGCACCAGGCGGTAGACGGTCATCTTCGACACGCGCATGATCAGGGCCACTTCGGCCACGGTGAGAAACCTGACGTCGCTTAGGGGGGTTTCGCTTGCCATCGAGTTGTTGCCTCTTCCGTACGAAGCCGAGCACTTGACGGGATTCGGCGCACCAGTCACGTACGTCTCCAGGGTAAGTCCCGCACAGAAAAGAGCAACCCCGTCCATAGCTTCATTGTTGTTACTGTTTGGCCGCTATGATCCGGCCCGGCTCCGGGGAAATCTTCGCTCCCCACGCTGAGCTGGGTCTTCCGGGGTAAGCGTTTCACCTGTTATCAGTTGACATCTGTCACCCGAGGAACAGCATTCGGTGAAAAAAACCCCTCCGCCGACCTGCTTGCACGTTCATTTGCAATCACCATCACATCGGTGCATGCAGCCCGTGCCGGGCAAATACGGCACGGCATGTGTTCACGATCGCGGCGTCCACGCGATCGCCGGGATCGATCCCCGCGGTGACCGGAATGTACTCGGCCGGTGCGCCGTCCGTCATCCGCGTGGGTGCGTTTTCACCGGTTCGCTCGGCGGCCAGCGCCCGCCAGGCGGCCGGCACCGCCAGCGCGGGATCGAGCGGGTGGCCGGCGGCCACGGCGAGCAGGTGCGTCCACGATCGGGGCACGACTTGCACTAGCTCGTACCCGCCGCCCCCGGTGAGCAGCCACTTGCCGCCGGTGATCTCGTGCGCCAGGTCGTGCACCATGAGCTGGGCCCGCCGCTGCCCGTCGATGCTGAGCTCGAGGTTGGCCAGCGGGTCGAGCCGGTGGCTGTCGCAGCCGTGCTGGCTGACCAGCACCTCAGGCGCGAACGCGCGCAGCAGCGGCGGCACCACCGCGTCGAACGCCCGCAGCCAGCCCGCGTCGCCGGTGCCCGCGGGCAGCGCCACGTTGACGGCGTAGCCGCGCCCCTCGCCCGAACCGATCTCCGACGCCAGCCCGGTCCCGGGGAACAGGGTGGCCGGGTGCTCGTGCAGGCTGATGGTCAGCACCCGGGGATCGTCGTAGAAAGCGGCCTGCACCCCGTCGCCGTGATGCACATCGAGGTCCAGGTAGGCGATCCGCTGCGCGCCCTGCGCCAGCATCCACTTGATCGCGATGGCCGGGTCGTTGTAGACGCAGAAGCCGCTGGCCGACCGGCGCATCGCGTGGTGCAGGCCGCCGGCGATGCTCGCCGCGTGCCCGGTCTCGCCCCGCCAGACCGCGCGGGCGGCGGCCAGCGTGGCCCCGGCCACCAGCGCGGACGCCTCATGCATCCCGTCGAAGACCGGGTTGTCCGGGGTGCCGAGCCCGTACCGGCCGTTGCCCCGGCCATCCAGGCCGGCCTGGCGCACCGCGTCGATGTAGTCGGCGTCGTGCACCAGCTCTAGCTCGGTCATGTCCGCGGCGGCGGGGGCCAGCACCGACACGCCCGGCCGGGCCAGCACGCCGAGCTCGCGGGCCAGCGCGATGGTCAGCTCGACCCGCACCGGGGCCAGCGGATGACCGGGACCGAAGTCGTACCCGGTCAGGCGCTCATCCCAGACCAGCACGAGCGGGCATGCCACTATTGCCTCCCATCGCCTCCCGGCCCGGACAGCCCAGGATCGGCGCCAAGCTCCCGGCCGCGGTCGCGCGCCGCCTCGATCGCCGCCAGGAACGCGGCCCGCACCCCGTGCTTCTCCAGTTCCCTGATCGCCGAGATCGTGGTTCCCCCGGGTGAGGTGACGGCCTCGCGCAGGATCACCGGATGCTCACCCGAATCACGCAGCATGGTGGCCGCGCCGTAGACCGCCTGGGTGACCATCTCCAGCGCGGTGCCGCGCGCCATGCCGAGCAGGATGCCGGCGTCCACCATCGCCTCGACCAGGAAATACACGTACGCCGGCCCGCTGCCCGACAGCGCGGTGGCGGCGTCCTGCTGCGATTCGGGAATGCGCAGCACCTTGCCGACCGGGCAGAGCAGGTCCTCGGCCCGGAGCAGGTGCTCTTCGCCGGCGTAGGCGCCCGCCGAGATCACGCTCATCGCCTCGTCGACCAGGACCGGCGTGTTCGACATGACCCGGACGACGGGCACCTGGCCGGGCAGCCGCCGGGAGATGAACGCCGTGGTGATCCCGGCCGCGACCGAGATCACCAGGGTGCCCGCGGGCACCACGGGCGCGATCTCGTCGAGCAGCCGGCCCATGTCCTGCGGCTTGACCGCCAGGACCAGGGTGTCCGCCATCTTCGCGGCGGTCGCGGCGTCCGTCACCTGCACCCCGTAGCGCTCGCTGAGCTCGGCCGCCCGGTCCTCGCGCCGGACCGCGGCCAGCACGGCCGTCGGCGGCCGACCCGCACGCAGCAAGCCGGAAAGCAGCGCCTCGCCCATCTTGCCCGTGCCCAGGATCGCGATCACGGCGGTTACCGTTCCGGCCAGAGCGAACGGAGGAAGAGGGCGAGGTTACCCGGCCGTTCGGCCAGCCTGCGCACCAGGTAGGCGTACCAGTCGCCGCCGTAGGGGACGTAGACGCGCATGCGCGCGCCTGTGCCGGCCAGCCGCCGCTGCTCGGCCGGCCGGATGCCGTAGAGCATCTGGTACTCGAAGCTGTCCGGGCCGCGGCCGGTCAGCAGCGCCAGCGACGCGGTGATCTCGATCAGCCGCGGGTCGTGGGTGGCCAACATCGGGTAGCCCGAACCGTTCATCAGCGCCCGCAGGCAGCGCGCGTAGGACGAGTCGATGTCGCGGCGGGAGGTGAAGGCGACGCTTTCCGGCTCGCTGTAGGCGCCCTTGCACAGCCGGACCCGGGTCCCGTAGGCGGCCAGCGCGCGGCAGTCAGCCTCGCTGCGCCGCAGGCACGCCTGGACCACGCAGCCAAGATCGCCGTACTCGGCCCGCAGCTGGGCCGCGATCCGCAGCGTCGGCTCGATCGCCGCGAACTCCTCGGCGTCCAGCGTCACCGTGGTGCCCGCCTCGGCCGCCGCCGCGCAGATCCGGCTGATGTTCTCCCTGGCGGTCCTGGTGCCGAGGAACAGCCCGACCGCGGTCGGCTTCACCGAGATCTCCGCGGCCCCGCCCTGGGTCAGCCCTTCCGCGCCGAGCTTGCCGGCCAGCTGGATGTACTCGTCGGTGACCGCCGCGGCCTGCGCCGGGTCCTTGGTGTCCTCACCCAGGTAGTCCAGGGTGACGAGCAGCCCGGCAGCCCGCAGCGTCCGGGTCACCCGGACCGCGTCGTCGGCGGTCTCGCCCGCCACGTACGAATCGACGATGGCGCGCGTCTGCGGCGCGGTCGTGATGAGCTGGCGCAGCCGGGTACTGGCTGACGCCGCGAGCAGGGCCCTGCGCAGCACGGCGGGCTGACCTCCCGTCCTTCGGGGTTTTAAATTACCTGGCGGCGGCGCAGCGTGACCTTCACGTTCGCGCCGACGTCCGGCGGCACGATGACCTCCTGCGCCGCGGCGACGCCCCCGGCCAGCAGCGTCGCGTCCACCGGCACGGTCCGCTTGACCAGGGCCAGCGCGATCGGGCCGAGCTCATAGTGCCGCGCCGCCGACCCGGTGACGCCGACCGGGGCCCCGTTGAACTCGACCGGGTCGCCGTGGGCGGGCAGCCGGTCGACGCTGCCGTCCAGGTGCAGGAAGACCAGCCGCCGCGGCGGATGGCCCAGGTTATGGACCCGGGCCACCGTCTCCTGGCCGCGGTAGCAGCCCTTGTTCAGGTGCACGGCGGTCTCGATCCAGCCGACTTCGTGCGGGATGGCCCGGTGATCGGTGTCCAGGCCGAGCCTGGGTATCCGCGCGGCGATCCGCAAGGCCTCGAACGCCCACATGCCCGCCGCCGCGGCCCCCCGCCGTACCAGCTCACCGGCCACCTCGGGCAGCAGGTCCCGGGCCACGATCAGATCAATGGTCCCGAACGGTCCCGGGTTCACCCTGGCCGCCACCGTGTCGAGCCCGGCCGCGAGATCGCCGCCCCGGGGACCGAGCACGGTGAGCACCGCGTAGTCCCGGCTGACGTCGGCCACCTCGACCCGCGTCATGAACCGCATGGAGTCGAGGAACTCCGCCAGCGCCCCGGCGGTGCCCGGCTCGACGTGCACCCACACCGCGGCGCCGTCATCGGCCAGCGTCAGGTGGTGTTCGATATGCCCGGTCGGGCTGAGGATGAGGGCCTGCGCGCCCGCTCCGGCCGCCAGCCCCTCCAGGTGCTGCGTGGTCAGGCTGTGCAGCCAGCTCAGCCGGTCCTGACCGGTGATCCGGAGCACGCCGCGGCTGGATCGGTCCACGACCCCCGCCGACTCCTCGGTCGCGCGCTGCTCGCGCATCGGGTCGCCGTAGTGCGCGGCGACGCCCTCGTCCGGCCAGCTCGCCTCCACCGCGCCTGGCCAGGCCAGCAGCGGGCTCTTGTCAGGCATCAGTGGCCTCCCGGCACTCGGCGCAGCGCCCGAAGACGGTGAGATGACCCACGTCCGTCTCGAAGCCGTGCCGCTCGTCAAGCGCGGTGATCAGCGGGCGGATCGCGTCCGGGCCGATCTCGGTGACCCGGCCGCAGTCACGGCAGACCAGGTGCACGTGGTCGGCGTCGGTGGCCAGGTGGTAGGTGGGCGCCCCGTGCCCGAGGTGGGTGTGGGTGACCATGCCGATCTGCTCGAGCAGTTCGAGCGTGCGGTAGATGGTGGAGATGTTGACGCCGCGCGCGGTCTGCTGGACCTGGGCGCCGATCTCCTCCGGGGTCGCGTGACCGAGCCGTGCCACCGCCTCCAGGACGAGCTGGCGCTGCGGCGTCACCCGGTAACCGCGGGCTCGCAGCTGCTCGTCCCACCCGCGTACGGCCACGCTCGGGGACGGTACCTCCCGGTCCATGGGCTCATACTAGTTCGGCCAGTGTGATCGGATGCACGGCGAAATCCTCTTGCCTGCCCGCCCGCCTCGCGGCTAACGTGCGAGGTACGCGGGAAAGGAGGTGGTCCAACAGCATGCATAGACAACGGACTCGTGAGGTGGCTGTCAGCTAGCCGCCTACCCGCCGGCATGACGTCCAGCGAGGCGGCGGCCGGCTAAAATCTGGCAGACACCGAGTCCCCGGGCTGGCCGACCTAGTCCAGTCGGCCCCGGTACAGCGCAAAGGCGCGGTGCCGGAGTCACCCGGGGACTTACCTTTGCCTTGTTTGCTCTTAGGCCCGGTCGGCTCAGTGGCCCGGTCGGCTCAGTGTGATTTCTCAGTGTGATTTCTCAGTGTGATTTTCTCAGGCGCCGATGTCGTCCCGCTCACCGGCCGAGCTCACCCTTTTGAGCTGGGCCGACAAGTGCGGCTGCAGGCCCTGCCCCATCGCCGCCATGTCGTAGGCATAGGCGAGATCGCCACCCGCGAGCCCGTAGAGGCGGTGGCCCGCGGTCACCTCCTTGGACGTGGCGGTGCGGGCGACCACGTCGGTGGCCATCTCGATGCGGGTGCCCGATATCTCGCCCAGGTAGATCTCGACGATCCCGGTGGGATGCGCGAGCATCACCTCGATCTGGCCGTCCGGGCGCGGGCGCCAGTAGCCGGCCTCGGTGCCGAGCGGCGGCCCGATCCGTCCTTCTTCGTCCAGCCGCCAGGTCCGGCTGGTGTAGATGAGGAACGGCTTGCCGTTGTGGCTGAAGCTGATCTCCTGCCCGAACCTGAACGACTCGATGGTCGGGTATCCGCCGATGCCCGCGCCTTCCCACCGCCCGAGCAGGAAGCTCAGCGGCTCCAGGTCAGGGTGCATCGCCACGCCTGCCCCCGGCCGTGAACGCCCGCACCGCCATGTACAGGCACGCGGCGGCGACCACGGCGAACACGCCGATCACGATCGCAGCGCTCAGCATGCCGTGCATAGCCCGCAGTGTACGGGCCAGCCGCCCGCCCCGTCCGCCGGCACGCCGGGCTAGAGTTCTGCCATGCCCGAGCCTTCTCTCGTCATCAAGGTCACCGCAGGCAAGGACGACCCGGAGCGCTGCAACCAGGCCTTCACGGTCGCCGCGGCCGCGGTGGCCAGCGGTGTCCCGGTGTCACTGTGGCTGACCGGCGAGTCGGCCTGGTTCGGCCTGCCCGGCCGGGCGGAGGACTTCTCGCTCCCGCACGCCGCGCCGCTCGCCGACCTGCTGGCGGGGGTGCTCGCCGCGGGTTCGGTGACGGTGTGCACCCAGTGTGCGGCCCGGCGGAACATCGAGGCCGGCGACCTGATCAACGGGATCAGGATCGCCGGGGCAGCCACGTTCGTCGCCGAGATCATGGCGGAGGGCGCCCAGGCCCTGGTCTACTGAGCTGCCTCGGCGGCCAGCCGGTCGGCGCGCAGCTTGAGCACTAGGTTCTCGTGCCGGGGGTCAACCGACGGCAGCGTGCCGACGACCCAGCCGAGCAGCATGTCGGCCAGGCCAGGGTTGCGGACGAGGGCGGGCCCGTGCAGGTAGGTGCCGACCACCCGGCCGGCGTACGCGCCCTCGGTCCCGTCCCCGTTGCCGACGCCGGTGACCACGGTGGCCAGCGGCTTCGCCCCCGGGCCGCGCTGGGTCATGCCCTGGTGGTTCTCGAAACCGGTGAGCCGTTCGACGCCGAGCGCCGGATCGACGTCCGCGGTTATCTCGCCCACTCCCCGCCGCTCACCCCGGCCGCTGCGGATGTCGAGCAGGCCGAGTCCGGAAACCGGCTCGCCTTCCGCCCCGCCGAACTCGGTCCCCATGATCTGGTAGCCGGCGCAGACCGCGAAGATCACCGCGCCGCGGCCAGCGGCGGCGGCTAGCCCGCGGCCCGACGCCAGGCGCCGCGCGGCGAGGATCTGCGGCAGGTCCTCGCCGCCGCCGAGCAGGTAGATGTCGCCGTCCACGGGCACCCGCTGGTCGGAATTGACCTCGGCGATCTCGACCGGGAGGCCACGCAGCCGGGCCCGGCGGGCGAGTACGAGCAGATTCCCCCGGTCCCCGTAGGTGCTCAGCAGATCCGGGTAAACCCAGACCAGCCGGACGGCTGACGGTCCCGGGGGCCCGTATCCCGGCCCTGGCCGGTACCGGCCCAGACCCTCGCTCATCGTCCCTCCCTAGCCGACGCGCCCGAGGACCGCGCGGATCTGCTGGAACGCCGTGTAGTTGGCGATCACTTCCATGGACGGGCTGCGGGCCAGGTCTATCGCCTCGTCGACGCTGCCGGCCACGCGGAAGGCCACGTCGTCGGCTTCCAGCCGGACCGCGAGGTCGAGCTTGCGCTCCCCGGCCACGAATACCGGACGGCCGCGCAGCCTGCGGTAGTCCACGTCCCAGAGCCATGAGGTGTCCTTCCCGTCCGGAGTCTGGGCGTTCACCGCCAGCAGGACGGGCACCGGCGGCGGCACCAGGATGTCCAGTGCCTCAAGCCAGCCGGCCGGGTTCTTGGCCAGCAGCAGCCGGAGCGCGGAGCCGTGCCGTTCCACCTGCGTGTACCGCCCGGCGACCGACCGTACTTGCGCGACCGCGCCCATCGCCTGCCCGGCGCTGATGCCGAATACCTCCGCCACGGCGAGCGCGACCACGGCGTTGGACCGGTTGGCCCGGCCGGGCAAGGCCAGTTCGAGCGGCCGGGACCGGCCGGAGGGGTCGATCACCTCCTCGCCCGCGAGCACCCACCGGACGGGGGGGCGCCGGTTCGAGCACTCGCCGCAGTGCCAATCCTCGCCGTCACGGCGCAGATGCGATCCGCACTGCGGGCAGCACCAGGAATCGTCGTGCCAGCGCTGGCCCGCGGCCACCCAGGTGACCTGGTGAGCCTGCCCGGCCGCCCACGCCACCAGCGGGTCGTCGGCGTTCGCGATGACCCGGCACCCCGGAGCGGCGGCCAGCGCCGCCCGCCAGCGGCGCGCCAGCATCCAGATCTCCGCCGCGCGGTCCATCTGATCCCGGCTCAGGTTCAGCAGCACCACCACCCGGGCGCTGGTCGCCGTCAGCATCGCCGGCATGTACTTCTCGTCCACCTCGAGCACGGCCAGGGTGGCGTCCGGAGCCTTAGCGAGCGCGGCGACCAGGCCAGCCTCCATGTTCGCGCCGAACGCGTTGGACGCGATCTGCTGCCCCAAGGCGCCGAGCGCGGCCGTGACCAGCCTGGTCGTGGTGGTCTTCCCGTTCGTCCCGGTCACCAGGATGACCTGTCGCCCGCGGGCAAGCAGCGAGAGCAGATCGGGTTTCAGCCGCAGCCCGATGACCCCGCCGATGACCGATCCATCGCCGCGGCCGGCCAGCCGGGACGCCCGGCCGGCCGCGCCGCCGACCGTGGTGGCCAGGCGGGCGCGCAGGGGGAGGCTGAACCGCCGGGACGGCGGGCTGCTAGTGCTCATCAGGGCCTGATGCTATCCGGTCGCGGTGCGGCGTACGTCCGGCCCAGGCCTGATGATCCGGTGCGGCCAGGACAGCACGACCTCGAGCCAGCCGGGCTGCCGCCCGTGCCCGCCGGCGCCCATCATCCGGGCGGCGTGGCGCAACCGCAGCGGCGGGCTGATCCCGATCCCCGCCGTCGCGAGGTCGGCGTCCAGGGCCGCGCCCCCGTCGCAACCGAGTAGGGCGGTGCTGGCCGCCGCCCGGTTGCGCTCCGATTCCATCGCCAGCGGGTGCCGCCGCAGCCCGCCGAGCCGGTCCGCGACCCGGATCCCCGGCCAGTCGGGCAGCCCGGCCAGGCCGAAGTCGAGCGGCGGCGCTATGTCGTCGGGGCGGAGGGGGTCGTGGCCGAGCGGGTTCAGCCGTTCCATCTCGTGCAGCCAGCGAAGCTGCGGAATGACCCAGACGGGCCCGGCGCGGACCGGGATCGCGGCGCCGGCGGCCAGCATCCGGCCCGCCACCGCGGCAATCACCGCGGCCAGGCACCGCGGGTCGTAGCAGGGCCGCAGGGCGGCCGCGCGAGCGGTGACCGCCGCGTCGACCACGGTCGCCAGCAGGCACTCGCGACCGCGCGGGCTGAGCACCCGCCAGCCGGAGCGCAGCGGGACCGGCACCCGGGGTACCGGCCTGCCGGTCAGGAAGGCCAGTACCAGCGTCTGTACCCAGAGCCGGAGCCACGCCTGGCCGTGGTCGTCCGCCAGCAATCCGGCGGCGTTCAGCTCGTAGCCGTCACACGGGCGCCGTCGGCATCGCTCGCCGCACGCCGCCGACCTGCGCCCGGACAGCAGCGGGGACACCGCGCCGGACGGCGACGCCACCGCCCGGAGCAGCCCGGACCGGTCGCAGCCGACCGCCGGGGCCACGATGATGTCCGCGCCGGCCAGCCGCATGTCCGCCAGCAGCCGGCTGAACCAGGCGTCGCCCCGGCGAGAAGGTCCCAGCCTGGCCGGGCCGGCCGGACCACCGGGGATGGCGATGACGATGGCCAGCCGCAGGCCCTCGCGGTCCGCGCGGCTGAGCTGCTCGGCCAGCCTGAGCAGCAGCACGCCGGCCAGGAACGAGGCGGCCTGCTCGTCGGCCACCGCGCCGCTGGTCACGAGCACGTTCCCGCGCAGCAGCCGGGCGAGGTCGACCGGGTGCCCCCCTTCGAGGAAACGCCCGGCGGGCCCGGTCCACAGGGCGTCCAGCCGGGCCGCCAGGAAGCCGTGGACAGTCGCCCGCATGCTCGTGCCGTAACCGAGTTCGCTGATCGCGCCCAGGGTGGCGAGCTTGAGCTGGCGGAAGGAGGGGACCGCGGGGGAACCGGCCGCGCCGGGGCAGGCGGCGCCGGTGCGCATGTCCCAGCCACACTCCGCGTAGGCTCGCCGCAGCCCCGCCCGCAGCGCCCCGCCTACCGGCTCCGCGAGGCCGAACGCCGCCTCGAACAGCCCCCCCAGCCAGTCGGCATGGGCCTGGACCGGATACCCGGGCCCGGGTTCGAGCGGGTTGACCGTCACCGGCACCGCCTGCGGATCCGCGATGTCGATGACGGTGACGTCGCCGGCCGCCGGAGCAAGACGGGTATGGGCCGCCGGGCCGGCCATGGCCAGCGCGAGCCATGGCGTCCGCGCCGAGCTGAGCCCGGCCAGCGTCGCGTCGGCATCCTGTGCCATAGTCACCTTGAGTGAATATCAGCTTACCGTCAGATACGCCACCGTTATCGGCGCAGAACCCGCGGCGTTCTGCGGATGGCCGGGCTCGCGCGGGCCCGGTCAGGGGCGCCGCTTGCGCCAGTCCAGGCGCGGTGGCGGTGGCCCGAGGTTGGGCGGCGGCCGGCCTGGGCCGGAACGCCAGCTCACCGGGCCCGGCGCGGGGTCGCGGTCGCCGGCCGGTTCCCGCGCCGCCCCGGCTTCGGGGGTTCTCGGGACCGGCCCGCTGTGGAATTCCTCGAGCGTCAGCTGGGTGGCGGCGCCCAGTCCGCCGATGCCCGGGTTGGCGTCGGCCATGACCGCCTGCCGGCCGGCCGGGCCCGCGTAGGTGATGATCATCGCGCTGACCGGGAGCTGCTGGAGTTCGTGCTGCTCGACCAGGAATTCACGGGAGCGCTGCAGGGCCAGCGCGACCGATTCGCTGTCGCCCGTCGCCTTGGATGTGGTCATCCCCCACGCGGTGCTGGTGCTGACACTCGCGCTGACCGACTCGCTCTCGCTGCTGCTCCGCGAATCCCCGGTCTGGGCGCTGCGGGAGAAGCTCGCCCGCGACGGCAGCAGCAGGCTGCCGTCGCTGTGGCCGTGCCCGGTGCTGCGGGACAGGCCTTCGCTTTGCGACCACGAGGTGGCGGTCGAGCTCACCGAGCCGGTGGTGCTGGTGTACGCGTTGCTGGTGGTGTCCGTGACGGATACGCCGATCGTCTCGGTGAGCTGGGAGAGCACGAAGCGGTGCTCGGTTCCGAGCTGCTCGCTCGCAGCCTTGGCATCCTCGGCGTTCCCCAGCCGCATGAAGGCGACGGCCGCGTTGCCCCCGCCAAGCCGCTGCCTGACGTGCGGGGGGATGCCGCGATAGGCCAGCACGAGCCCGGTCGCCGACCCCTCGCACGCGTCGCCGAGCCGGTCGAGCACGTCGCCGCGCAGCTTGTCCGCGCCGAGCACGAATAGCGTGTGCTGCCAGGGCCGTCCCGGCTGCGTGTCGCGCAGCAGGTGGGTCAGCGCGACCGTCAGGTAGGTCCCGAGCACCCTGCTCCCCACGGCGCCCACCCGCTTGCCCAGCGCGACCACGCGCAGCGCGCTGCGCGGCAGCGGTGCCAGCGCCGTGCCCACGGGCGCGAGCTTGCGCAGCTGGGACTCCAGGATCCAGGCCCGCTCGAGGACCACACGGTCGGTGGCACCGCGGCCGAACATGGCGGTGAGCCGGTCCGCCTGTCCGGCTTTGATCAGTCCGGCGGCCACGTCGTCGCGCGGGTCGCCGGCCTGGGCCAGCGCCCGCAGCCCGGCGGCCACGCCGGCCACCGTGGCCTGGCGCTGCGGATTCTCGGCGAGCACGTCGATGACCCGCTCGAGCAGGGCGTTGTCGAGGGAGAGGTCCCTGGCCGAGCCCTGCTCCTCGGTCACGCTGGCCGTTTGGGACAGCAGGTCGGCCAGCGCATCCCGGCCGAGCCCGGTGCCCAGGTCGAGCCGGGGCAGGTCATCGGGCAGCACCCAGACCAGCGGGTCGATGCCCGAGGCCCGCGCGAAGCCGATCAGGTCCAGGGCGACCGAGCCCTCGGTCAGGTCGAGCACCGTGACCTCGCCGCCCGCGGCCAGCCGGTTCGCGCCGGCCGTGGTGAGCATCGCGGACCAGCCGGAGAGCGTGCCGCCGGCGATGTCCACGCGGTGCACCCCGTCCGGTGTGCAGACCGCGTACCAGCGTTTCTGATGCTCATAGGCGACCCGGAGGGCCTCCCATTCCCGCATCCGGGTGGCGTGCTCGGCCTGCCAGGCGAAGAGCCGGCTTTCCTGGGCGGCTCGTATCATGCCGACCCTAGCCCGTTCATCGGCCAGCCGCGACCGGAGCGCGCGCTCACCCTGCCAGATGGCGTACCCGGTGACCGCCGCGATCAGCGCGCAGCAGATCACGCCGAGCCCGGCCACCAGAACGTCGAGCCAGCCGACGACGCCGAGCACGATGGCCGTCAGGCCGAGCGCAACGGCGATGCCGAAGACTGCCTTCAACGGCCGGTTGAGCAGACTCTCCTCACGGCGCTGGGCCGCCGCCCAGTCGGGGTTGAGCCGTTCTTGCTCCGGCGGGGTGGGCCGCCGCGGCGGCGGCCCGGGCTCCGGGTACGGAGTCGCGAACTGCCAGCCCAGGCACAGCCGACCGGTCCCAGTCATGCGCTCTCCCAGGCTCGCCTGGGCGCGGCGGCGGGCCTCGACTCGGGTACCCGGGCCCGGACTAGGAGCCCGTGCGGGACGAGCCGAGGCGGCTCCTTCACGGACAGCAGGAACTCGCCATCACGCAGCATGGCCGGACCGTTCGGCCCTGTCTCCGGCTCCGGCGGCAGCCCCGGAACGGCCTCGGCCAGCCGCCGCGCCGCGGCGGTGTCCTCCATCCGGTGGGCCACCACGACGTTGACCAGGTCCGCGAGGTCGGCCGCGACCTGCGCCGACGTCGTGGCCGCGAGCACTGGCAGCCCAGCGCCCTGACCCCGGGCGATCATCTCGGTGACCGGCTGCCGCGGCAGCGCGCCGCTCTCGGCCAGCCAGACGATCCCGTCGCCGTCGACGCCGATCCCATTCAGCGCCGCTCCGGCGGCCAGCAGGTCCTGGCAGACCAGGCGGGTGAGCATGGCCGAACTCTCCGCCCCTGCCTGGCCGCCGAGCCGGAAGAGCACCACGGCGCGCTCGGCGACCGCGCGGCCGAGGTCGATTTCCGCCACCGGCCCAGACGGCGGGCCCGGTGCCGGGCCCGGTGGTGGGCGGAGCCAGCGGCCGAACGGCGAGGCGCGGAGTTCTCGCAGCTGCCGGCCGAGTTCGGCGATGGTGGCGGGCTCGGCGTTGATGAGGCTCGTCGATACCCGGGTTCGCTCGGCCAGCACGTCCCGCCGGGGGTAGGGCGCGGGCACGTATTCCATCCGGGCCCGCATGGCCACGGGGTTGAGCAGGTGGATGACATCGTCGAGCACCGGAACCCGCGGGTCGCCCGGCGCGGCGTCGAGCAGTTCGAAGACGTCCTCGAGGTAGGAGATGCAGCTACGCCGGTACTGGCGGCCTGGTCCGTCCCAGCTGAGCATGGCCGTGATCAGCGCGGCGCGGCGCCCGGGGGCGCCGTGCCGGAAGGGCTCGTAGCAGGCCCCCTGAGCGCCGGCGGCGCCTCCCTCACCGAACACCAGCAGCGGCGCGCCGGCCGCGGCACAGACCGCGGCCAGCTTGCTGGTCAGCCCCGGATCGGCCGTGTGGTCGACGGCGAGCACCGGTTTGCGCCGCCGGATCGCGGCGTGGACCAGCTGGAAGCCGGTGGTCAGCACGTCTCGCCCGGACGAACCGCAAACGGCGACGCCTCCGGCCGCCTCAGCCCACGACAACGTGACCCGGGCGCCTGACCCGGCGGCCACCCCCAGGCAGCCGCCGTCCCGGGTCACCACGCCGCCGGTCCGGATCGCGCGGACCGTGGCCGCGCGCCGGGCGGCCACGATCAGGCCGGGCCGGGCCGGCCTCAGGTCCCACTCGTCGGTATGCAGCCAGCTCAGCCAGCCGGCCAGAGCGGCCTCGGCGGTGCCCGCCAGCAGCGCGAGCGGTAGCTGGCGGGGCAGCCAGGTCCCGATCCCGGTGAACGCGGCGGTGAAATGCAGCAGGTGATCGGCCTGGTGGCCGCTGGCGCCCAGGTAGTCCGCGATCCGCGCGGGCCCGGCGGTGAATCCGGCGGCCGCGCCCCGCGGGCCGGCCGCCACGGTCCACGCCAGCCCAGCCGCCGCCGGGACCGTCAGCCATGACAGGCGCCACCGGGTCACCTTGGTGATCAGGTAGAGGACGGCGGCGAGGAGAATCGTCAGCTGAGCGAACAGCACGTGCACCAGGACCGCGACCACCACGCAGACAGCGAGGATCTCGTCGCGGCGGGGCAGTCCTCTGGGGACGAGGTATCGGGCACGCCGTGGCATTTATTCCGCCTCTGTCACGACCTCGGCCGGCGTCTCGGCTCCCAGCGTCCCAGGTGTAACGCGCGCATGTCCAGGCAGACACCCCCTCCGGGCGGCCAGATGTAAAAAGGATGTTCTAGCCTGCGGCTCAGTAATGTCACTCGCGCTCATGAGCAACTCCGGTTGCAGCGAGGATGCTCAGGACAGGGCGGTCACGATGCTGGCCCCGGCGAGCGCCAGCATGACCAGAGCCGCGCCCCGGGTCAGCCAGGTGATGGGGATGACTTTCAGCAAGCTCCGGCCGCCGATGATGGCCCCGCCTGCCGCTACCCACAGCGCCAGCACGGAACCTATCCCGACCGCGAGCGGGTCGCCGTACCTGGCCGCCAGGCTGACCGTGAGGATCTGGGTGAGGTCGCCGAATTCGGCGGCGAAGACGACCGCGAAGGCCATGCCCGCGACCGGGAAGAACCGTTCGCGGCGGCCGTGGTCCGCGACGTCCTCGTCACTGTCCTGGCCGTGCTGGCGCCACAGCAGCACGGCCCCGATCAGGAACAAGACCCCGGCAGCCGCCTGGACCGGGCGGTGCGGCAGCAACCCGATCAGGCCTCCGGCGGTGACGGCCAGCGCGACGTGCACCGTGAACGCGGCGGCGGCGCCCGCGAACACGAAGACCGGCCGGTACCGGCTGCCCATGACCAGGCAGGCGACCACGGTCTTATCCGGCAGCTCCGCGGGCAGGATGATCAGGAAGGCCGCACCGGCGGCAGCTGGATTCATGGGGGAACCCATCGGTTCGGGCCAGGCCGGGGGCCTGGGACCTCCGGCTCGGCAGCTGGTCACTGCGGCCGAAGGTCTCACTCAGACCGTCATGGTCCCCCGGGGACCGGGCCCGGAATTCCGGGCCGGGATTGTCGGCCTCCCGGCGATGGAGCTACTCCCCTTCGCTGGTCCCATGTTAGTCCAGAAGAACCGCGCTGGCTAAGGCGTACCAACCGGCGCCTCGGTCGTGTCGATCGCGATCCTGAACAACTCCGGCTTCAGCATGACCACGGTGAGCCCAGCCGGCTCGCCGGTGGCGGCGTCGTCGAACCTGACCGTGACCGTGATCACCGGCTGCCCTGGCGACAACCGCAGGCTGCGAGCGATGGATGGCTGAGGGGGGGACATTTCCACGCTCGCCGCGGCGGCGGGCCAGGCGTTCAGCACCGAGCCGAGCGAGGAGAGCTCCTGGTCCGCCTCCTGGCCGGGCTCGGTTTCCCCGTCGGCGAGCGGTTCGTTCAGGTAGGCGGTGGACACGGCGGCCGGGTCGCCCGCGGACACCCAGACGCACCGGACCACGCGGATGGGCGTGCCGGACGGCAGCCGCAACGCCCAGGCGACATCCTGGGGCGCCTCACGGCGCGAGACGTGCCGGGTCTGGCAGGCGATCGTGCCGCCCATCGGATCCAGCCGCGTGCCGAGCCCGGCCGCCCCCTCGACGGGGATCCAGTAGTCGGCCGGGCTGGCCCGGTACAGCTGCCCGTCGGGCAGCCGCCGGACGAGCGACCGGCGGGCGAGATCCCCGAGCGCGGCGTCGATCTCGGTCAGGCCGACGTTGTATCTCCGGGCCAGCGCGGTGCGCCGGGGCAATCGCCAGCCCGGTTCCCGGTGCACGAGCGCGGCCGCCATCCGGTCGGCGAGGACCGTGGCGGCCCGGGGCGGGGCATGCGCTCCTACCGCGCCGACGTCACCCGGCGGCGACGCCTCCGCGGGCGGCGAGGCCGACCGCGAGGGGACCGGGCTGTCACGCCCGGCGGCGCCAGCAGTCATCCGGCACATCGCGATCGGGCCGAGATCGCCCTGGGCGCAAAGGCGAACACGACGGACAGGAGCATCGCGTCGGCGCCCTTCGCATCCAACGACAATTTGGTCCTCACCCGTCTTCGACCGACGCGCGGACGGCAGGATCCTGCCTACCCACGCCCAATTGTTATTCACCTCAGGTGAACGAAACATGAATAGGAGAGGAACGAACAGACGGCCACTTGATGTCATATAGCTGAACAATGGCTCCGCCAGGGCGTGCGTCGGCAAGCAGGCCGCAGCTAGCAGGATTACCGCAGGCCGGGTGGTGAGCCGGGGGTGCTGGCCAGGCCGCCGCTATGATCAGCGCTGGGCGCGGCGGGAACGCCGAGGTCAGCAGCAGTCCTGCCGAGGCCTCCGGGTCTGTGCCGACGACCCGCAGCCGGCCCCGCCGCACCTCCCTCGGATATACATCTGAGGGAGCCGCCTGGGGTCGTCAGCCTGCCGCTTCCAGCCTGCCGCCGAACTGGCCGCGAGACCAAGACACCATAAGTTTACTTTCTGGCCCCTCTTTGTCCACTTCACGTTTGCCCGCAGGTACTGCCAGCGCGGACAAACTGTACTCGCACACCACGGTTTACAGGCTGACCGGCCGTCCGAGGCTGCGCTCATTGCGGCCGGGGGAAATAGAGGAGTACTGAATATGCAGCATCGATGCAGACAGCAGGTCACGACGGCGGGAGTCGCCGCCGTTGCGTTGGCGCTCACCCTCGCCGCATGCTCCTCGTCGAGCAGCTCCTCACCGGGCGGCGGCTCATCACCGAGCGGCAGCAGCTCACCGTCGAGCGGCGCCGCCCTCAGCGGCACGCTCAACGCGAGCGGATCGACGTTCCAGCTCACCTTCCAGCAAGAAGCCATCTCAAGCTTCAAGACGGTCCAGTCCGGCATCACCGTCAACTACGGCGGCGGCGGCTCGGGCAAGGGACGGACGGACCTGGCCTCGGGAACCGTCAACTTCGCGGGTTCGGACTCACCGATCCCCACCGCCGAGCAGTCTGGCTTCAACGGCAAGACGGTGCTCTACTTCCCCATTCTGATCGGCCCGATCACGCTCTCGTACAACTTGTCAGGCGTCAGCAAGCTGCAGCTGTCGGCGCCCGTCGTCGCTGGCATCTTCGGCGGCAAGATCAAGACGTGGAACGACCCGGCCATCAAGGCCGATAACCCCGGTGTCACCCTGCCCAGCACCCCGGTTGTCCTCGCCGTCCGCTCGGACTCGTCGGGCACCACCGCCAACTTCTCCAAGTTCCTCGTGAAAGGCGGGGGAAGCGCATGGACGCTCGGCAGCAGCTCGACCATCAAGTGGCCCGCCAACAGCCACGCCGGCAGCGGCAACGCCGGGGTGGCGCAGATCGTCAAGTCCACCCCCGGGGCCATCGGGTACGTGGACTACGCCACCGCTAAGGCCTCCGGCCTGAGCTACGCCTCCGTCAAGAACAAGTCGGGCAGCTACATCGCGCCGTCGGACACCTCCGCCTCCGCCGCCGCCGGCCAGGCCACCGTCGGGAGCGACCTAACGTTCAGCGCGGTCTGGGCGCCCGGTGCCACGTCGTACCCGATCACCTACCAGTCGTGGGATCTGGTCTACCAGACCCAGTCGGACGCCAATACGGCCAAGATGCTCCAGGCATACCTCGGCTACCTGCTGGGAGACGGCCAGAAACTGCTTTCCCAGCTGGGCTACGCGCCGCTGCCCGCCAACATCGATCAGCAGGCCCAGGCGCAGCTGAGCAAGATCGGCAGCTAGTCATGAGCACGGTGACGCAGGCCGGCCAGATCGGCTCTTCGTCATGAGCAGTGTCGCGCAGGCGGATCCGGCCGGAACGGCCGGATCCGCCAGCCCCTTGTCACAGCGGCGGCCGCTCGGCGACCGCGGTTTCCAGACCCTCGCGCTCGCGTCCGGCCTGCTGGTGCTGGTGATCCTCGTCCTGATCGCCTTCTCCACCAGCCAGCAGGCCACGTCGTGGTTCAGCTCACAGGGCCTGAAGATCTTCTCGAACAACTGGGACCCCGCGGCCAACCACTTCGGCGCGCTGGCCTTCATCTACGGCACGGCCATCACGGGGGTGATCGCGCTCGTGATGGCCGTGCCGGTCAGCGTGGCCATCGCCCTGCTCCTGACCGAGGTCGTGCCGTACCGGTGGTCCCGCCCGATCGTGTACGTGATCGACCTCCTGGCGGTGGTCCCGTCCGTGGTCTGGGGCCTGTGGGGGATCCTCGTATTCGGCCCATGGATCCAGCACATCTACGCCTCGATAGGCTCGGGCGTCAACGGCGTCCCGGTGCTCGGCTCCCTGTTCGGGCCGCCCACGAGCGGTGTCTCGTTCTTCACCGCCGGCATCATCCTGGCCTTCATGATCACGCCGATCGTGACCTCGCTGTCGCGCGAGGTCATCGCGACGGTGCCGGCCATCGACCGGGAGGGCGCGTACGCGCTGGGCGCCACCCGGCTGGAGATGATCCGCGGTGCCGTCTGGCCGCACAGCCAGGGCGGCGTCGTCGGGGCGGTGCTGCTCGGGCTGGGCCGGGCCATGGGCGAGACGATCGCGGCCGCCCTGGTGATCGGCGCGTCGCCCACGATCACCTCGCACCTGTTCGCTTCCGGCTACAACATGCCCGCGGTCATCGCGAACCAGTTCGGCGAGGCATCCGGCGTGTTCCGCGCCGCGCTGATGGGAATCGGCGTGCTCTTGTTCGTCTTTACGATCATCATCAACGTCATCGCCCGCGGGGTCGTGGAGCGCTCCGCCCGACGGAAGCGGGGTGCCTGATGACCGTCGCCGCCGAGCAGCAGAAGCCCGACCTGCGAGAGCCGACCGGCTGGCGGCGCACCAGCAACCGCATCGCGACCACCCTGATGGTGATCGCGTTCGTGCTCGTGATCATCCCGCTTGGATTCGTCCTGTTCACGGTGATCGCCAAGGGCGCCTCGATCATCAGCTGGTCCTTCCTGACCGGCGGCCCGATCCCGCCGAATGTGGTGCCCGCGGGTGTGGGCGGAATGGGGCCGGCGGTGCTCGGCACGCTCGAGATCACGGCCCTGGCCGCGGTCATGGCCGTGCCGCTCGGCGTGCTTGGCGCGGTCTACATCAACGAGTACGGCGGCAAGGGCCCGCTGGCGCGGATCATAGGATTCATGGCCGACGTGATGACCGGCGTGCCGTCGATCATCATGGGGCTTTTCATCTTCTCGATCTGGGTGCTGCACTTCGGCTATTCGGGCCTGGCCGGCGCCTTCGCCCTGGGCTGCCTGATGCTGCCGGTCGTGATCCGCTCCAGCGACGAGATGCTGAAGCTGGTGCCGAACTCGCTGCGCGAAGGGAGCTACGCCGTCGGGGCCACGAAGGCCCGCGTCGTGATGACCGTCGTGCTGCCGGCCGCGATTGGCGGGATCGTCAGCGGCGCGCTGCTCGCCATCGCCCGGGCCGCGGGCGAGACGGCGCCGCTGCTCTTTACCATCCTCACGGTGACCGCGGCGAACACGAACGTGTTCAGCGGCGCCAACACCGCGCTTTCCGCGCAGATCTTCGCGAACGCGTCGCAACCCTTTGTCGGCGCGCAGGCCCGCGCCTGGGGCGCGGCCCTGACGCTCATCGCGATCACGTTTATGCTCATGATTGCCGCCCGTGTCGTCACCGCACGCTTCACCCGGTACTCGCGCTAGGAACGAGATGGAACAGTCCGAACAGAACGTCGTCAGTACCCCCCTGCCCAAGCCCGCGGCCCTGCAGGACCTGCAGGACATGCAGTCATCGGCCGAACCTGTCTCTGATACGCCGGGCGCACCTGTCTTCCATACGAAGGGCGTCTCGCTCTACTACGGCTCCTTCCGGGCCGTCACGGACGTCTCGCTGTCCATCTACGAGAACGAGATCACGGCGTTCATCGGCCCGTCCGGGTGCGGCAAGACGACGGTGCTGCGCACGCTGAACCGGATGAACGACCTCGTGGTGGGCGCTCGCGTCGAGGGCGACGTGCACTACCGCGGGACGTCGCTGTACGGCAGGGACGTCTCCGCGACGGCCGTGCGCCGGCGGATCGGCATGGTCTTTCAGAAGCCGAACCCGTTCCCGAAGTCGATCTATGACAACATCGCCTACGGGCCGCGCATCAACGGCCAGCGCAACCGCGGCAAGCTGGACGAGATCGTCGAGAAATCGCTGCGCCAGGCCGCGCTGTGGGACGAGGTGAAGAACCGGCTGAAGAGCTCGGCGCTTGGCTTGTCCGGCGGCCAGGCACAGCGGCTGTGCATCGCCCGCACGCTCGCCGTCGAGCCGGACGTCGTCCTCATGGACGAGCCCTGTTCGGCGCTCGATCCGATCGCGACGGGTGCCATCGAGGACCTGATGAAGGAGATCAAGTCCCGGTACACCATCGTCATCGTCACCCACAACATGCAGCAGGCCACGAGGGTCAGCGACCGCACCGCCTTCTACTCCGTACTGCTAGACAGCAAGAACGACACCCGCACCGGGGTGCTCGTCGAGTACGACCAGACTGCGCGCTTGTTCGGGGACCCGCGTGACGAGCGGACCAAGGCCTACGTCACCGGCCGGGTGGGCTGAGGCCCGGTCCGCCGCTCTAGCCTGTCGCGGTTCCGGCGAGGTAGATCACCCGGCGAGCGATGTTGACGGCGTGGTCGCCCAGGCGCTCATAGAAGCGGGCTACCAGCGTCATCTCCATCGTCACCGGCAGTGCCATCCGTCCCGAGGCAAGTTCGGCTAGCAGGCTGCCGTGCAGCTCGTCCATCTCGTCATCGCGCCCCTCTAGCGTCGATGCGACAGAACGGTCGCGCTGATACCAGGAATCCACCGCCTGGCGCCACATCTCGGAGGCGAGGGTTCCCATGCGCTCGACGAGCCCTCGGCAGCGCGGCGAGAGATCCTCGCCGAGAAGGTGGTTGGCCCGAGAGGCGATCTGTACGACGAGGTCGTGGGACCGCTCAAGTTCGGGCACGATCCGCAACACGGAGAGCAGGAAGCGCAGGTCTGACGCGACGGGCGCCTGCAGCAGGATCTCCCGGTTGACCAGTTCCTCGATCTCCAGGTAAAGGGCGTCGATGACCTGCTCACGTTCGTTGAGAACCTGGAGCACATCGTTGTTGCCGGTCAGCAGAGCCTGGGTCGCCCCGGGCAGGTCCTCGGCGACCATCGCGAACAGCTCGATGACCTTGCCCTCGATGCCCTCCAGCTCACGCTCAAATTCCCGTCGATGTTCGACCACAATCAAAGCCTACTGGGCAGCTCACTAGTCCACTAGCTGCATATCCTGATGTTCATCGACCGGCTACCACAGGCCGAGAAGCGTTCCCAGCGAACGGGCGGCCTGGCCGCCTTCATCCTCCGCGATTTGCGTTGCCGTGGGGACGTCCAGGTCATCGGCCAGGGCCGCGCGCATCGCGGCCACCGCCGTGCCGCCGCTTCCGCCGACGGCGCGCTCTGGCCGCCCGGCGGCCGCGTGCAGGCGCTCAAGCCTGGCGGTCGCCGCGTCCAGGCCCGCCCGGCTGAAATCCCAGTCCTGATCCCAGTGGCGGTCCAGGATCAATAGCCGAACGGCCGCCGCGGAATGCTCCTTGAGCAGCTCGCTGACCAAGACGAGGTTGCCCGCTGACTTGGCCATCTTCGCTCCCGCCACCCGGACCACGCCCGCGTTCAGCCGGGTCCGGGAAAATGGCGTCACCCCGGTGAACGCCTCGGCCAGGGCCGCCTGATAGGCGTGATGCGGGAAGCGCAGATCCCCGCCTCCGGCCTGCACGTCGATCGCCGGGCCGAACGAGTGCAACGCCATCGCCGCGCATTCGGCATGCCAACCCGGCCGCCCGGTTCCCCAGGGACTGGCCCAGCCCGGCTCCCCGCTATGCGATGCCCGCCACACCGCCACGTCGAACGGATCGTCCTTGGCCGGGTCGGCCGGGTCGTCGCCGTATTCGCCGGCCAGCCGCAGCGCCAGCTCGCGATCCGGCACGGCCTCGCGCGCGGCCGTCGCACCCCGGAAATAGACCTGGCCGCCCCGCTCGTACGCCGCCCCTCGTTCGAGCAGTCCCGCCGCCAGCGCGATCACCTGCTCGATATGGGCGTGCGCCCGCGGCTGCAGGGCCGGCTGGCCGACTCCGAGCGCGGCCATGTCACGGTCGAAGTAGAACTGCTGGATGGCGGCGAACCGGTCGTATGGCGAGCCGGCCCGGTCGGCGGCGGCGACCAGCACGTCGTCGACGTCTGTCACGTTCCGGCAGATGATCACTTCGGCGCCGCCCTCGCGCAGGACGCGGGCGAGGGTGTCGATCCAGACGTAGGTCGCGGCGTGACCGACGTGGGTCACGTCGTAGGGGGTGATCCCGCAGGCATAGACGCGCGCCCGGCCGACTAGCGGCATTGCCATGCCGCCCAGCGTCATCAGGCCGGGCAGGCCTGCCCCTAGGCCAGCGGCTTCTCTCTGATCCATCAGCGACCTCCCGCAGCAAAACACCTGCCGGGAGCCACGCTATGGCATCGGGCGCGGCCGCCGTGCCGATACGGCAGCCGCGCCCCGGGGCGCCGCGGCTAGATGGCGACGTCCACCTTGGTCACCTGGCCGTGGTCCGCCTGCACCGACCGCTCGGCGCGCAGTCCGTTAGGCGCGAGGACGCGCAGCGTCCAGGAGCCTGGCGCGGCGAAGAACCGGAATCCGCCGTCGTCGCCCAGCGGGACCTCGGCCACGAACTCGTCGCCGGTGCCCAGCAGGCGGGCGTACCCGGTGGATACCGGCGTGCCCTCGTGCACGACCCGTCCTTCCACCACGGCCTGGGTGCCGATGGCCGCGCTCACGCTGACGCCGCCCGCGGGCGCGCCGCACCCGTCCCCGGCGCTCATCGGGCTTCACCCAGCTCGATCGGGACGCCGACTAGCGAGCCGTACTCGGTCCAGGAGCCGTCGTAGTTCTTGACGTTGGGCAGGCCGAGCAGTTCGTGCAGGACGAACCAGGTGTGCGCGGACCGCTCGCCGATCCGGCAGTAGGCGATGGTGTCGCGGCCGAAGTCCAGGGCCGCCTCGTCCTGGTAGAGCGAGCGCAGATCGTCGTCCGAGCGGAACGTGCCATCCTCGTTCGCGGCCTTGGACCAGGGCACGTTGCGCGCGGTCGGGATGTGCCCGGCCCGCTGTGCCTGCTCCTGCGGGAGGTGCGCCGGTGCCAGCAGCCGGCCCGTGAACTCGTCGGGCGAGCGGACATCGACCAGGTTGCGCTTGCCGATGGCGGCTATCACCTCGTCGCGCAGCGCGCGCAGCGAGGAGTCCTGCTCCCTGGCCGTATAGCTAGTCCGCGGACGCTCGGGCACATCGGTACTCAGCTCGCGCGAGTCGAGTTCCCACTTCTTCCTGCCGCCGTCGAGCAGCAGCACCTTGTCGTGCCCGTACAGCTTGAAGTACCAGTAGGCGTAGGCGGCGAACCAGTTGTTGTTGCCGCCGTAGAGCAGCACGGTGTCGTCGTTCGAGATGCCGCGCTCGGATAGCAGCGCCTCGAAGCCCGTCTTGTCCACGAAGTCACGACGGACCGGGTCCTGCAGGTCTTTCTTCCAGTCGAGCTTGATCGCGGTCGGGATATGGCCCTTGTCGTAGGCGCTGGTGTCTTCGTCTACCTCGACGATGACGACACCAGGGTCACCGATATGGGCCTCCGCCCAGTCGGCGTCCACGAGGACGTCGGATCGGCTCATTGTGGATATACCTCCTTCTCCGGTCGCGCCCTAGGACGGCCGGACCCTTTGATTCCGCTGAATGAACAGATACACATGGCAGCCCAGGCAGAGGTCGAAGGCCGCGTTGAGGAACGCCGCGGCCAGCGCGAGGGCGGTGAAGACCAGGCCGGCCGGCGTGGCGCCCGCGGCCAGGCAGATGAGCCCGACGCCGGCGATGACCATGCCCATCGCCTGGGCGAACCGGGGCGGGGCCTCGGCCTCGGTGTGCGCGGGCGGCCCGAGCCGCGGCCTGACGAGGCGGCGGTAGAGCAAGCCATAGGGCGCGTACCGCAGCCCGGCCAGCGCACCGACCGCGAACACGGTGACCTGCGCGGCGAGCAGCCAGGCGCTGCCCGTGATCAGCACCACCGCCAGCACGACGGTGGTGATAACCGCGCCGAACCGAGGACCACGCGGGTCGATTTCCATGCCTGAACTCCTCGCCACCAAGCGGCTTTCCTCCTGGGTCACCACCCTGAGGGGGGTCACAGGCGCCGGCGTCAGCGGAACGCGGCGCCGGGAAGCCCGGACATCAGGACAGCGCGGCCCGCGGACAGATCGCGGTAGCGACGTGGCAGAAATCGACGGCACGACGCTTGGTCAGCATCATCGCTGTCCAGGAGATCACGAACCCGATGCTATGCGGGCTCAGTCGGACTGTCACGCGGTAATCCCGGACGAGGCGGGCCCGATCACGCTGCCCAGCGCGGCGATCACATCGGCCTTGCGGGGCAGGCCCACGGCGCGCTTGACGACGACGCCGTCCGGGTCGAGCACGAGCACGGTAGGAGTGCTGTTGATACGCAGGCGCCGGGCCAGGTCCAGCCGCGCGGCCGCGTCGACGTCGACGTGGGTCACGCCGTCCACCATGCCCGCCACCTGGGCCAGGATCTGTCGCGTCGGCCGGCAGGGGGCGCAGAATGCGGTCGAGAACTGGACCAGAGTGGCCTGCCGGCCGAGGGGGGCACCGAGATCGGCATCGGTCAGCACGTCCGTCCTGGGGGCGCGGAACCGCCCGGCCCGGCGGCGCAGCGCCAGCCCGAGCAAGGAGGCCGCGGCGAGAGCCGCGGCGAGCGCGATCAACCCGCCAGTCACGCCAATGCACAGCACCGGCGCGGCCTCATCCATTCCCGCCTAGGTGGCCCTGGCGGTCAGCAGCACCTTGTGGTTAGCGGTGATCTGGAAGCTGCTTATCGGCTCGGCGGTACTCGCCATCGAGCCTGGGTACCAGACGTTGCCCTCGTCAGAGGCCGTCGTCCAGTCGGCCACCTGGGTCCGCGTCCCGTCGGGGTGGACGACCCACAGCTGGCACGTGGTCCCGACTGGAATGTCCTTGACCAGGACCTCGAAGGCAGCGCCCCACGACTGATGCGAGTAGCGGACCGAGCCACTCGCCCCGGTGATGCTGCCCGTCGTGTGGACCGTTTCCCAGGGGGCGGATCCAGCTGAAGCCGAAACCACCACGGTCCGCGTCCCCAGGGAGCTCAGGCCGCCGAACAAGCCGCCCGCGATAGCCACGACGGCGGCGGCCGCCGCCACGAAACGCCACCGGGTCCGGCGCCGCCTGGCCGCGGCCAGGTCGAGCACCGTGCCGATCAGCTCTCCCGGCGGCCGGTCGTCGGTGACCGTGCGAACGGTGTCATCGGCGCAGATCCGGCTGATCTCGTCCGGATTCACCCGGGCCAGGAGGGCGGGCAGGCCCGCCAGGCCGGCCAGTTCGTCCCGGCAGTCCCGGCAGGTCACCAGGTGAGCGTCGACCAGGGAGCGCTCGGCGGGATCGATGGCGCCGAGCACGTACACGCCAAGGGAAACCCTGGCATCCGTGCAGTCCCATGTCTGGGTCATGGCGCCAGTCCTCGTTCCTGCAGCGCCAGCTTGAGCGCCTTCAATGCGTAAAACGTCCGAGATTTCACGGTACCTGCCGGTATGCCCAGCGTAGCTGCGGCTTCGGCGACCGAGCACCCCCGGTAGTAGGTCTCGACGATCACCCGGCGGTGGTCTGGCCGCAACGAGGCCAGCGCGTCCGCGACGGCCCAGGACTCAAGCGTGCGGTCGGCGTCGTCGTCGGAAGGGAGCAGTTCCAGGGCCGCCTGCCCGGTCTCTGGCGGCCTGGCCTGCCGGGCCCGGTAGGAATCGACCGCGAGGTTGCGCGCGACGGCGAACAGCCACGGCCTGGCCGGCCGGTCAGCCAGCGCCTCCGGATGGCGCCATGCCCGCACTATCGTTTCCTGCACAAGATCCTCCGCACGCTGCCTGTCACCGCCGGTGAGGTGGAGGGCATAGCGAAGCAAGGCACCGCCGTGTTCGGCGTACAGCGCCCGGACAAACGCCTCGTCTGCCACCCGCCCTGGGCGGGGCGCGGTTCCCGCGTTCGGCACACTACTGGATACGTCTGAGGGCGCCTGGCGGTTCAAACTGCCAGGAAACTTCTTGTCACCAGGCACCGCCCCGGGTATCGGGGCGCCCGGCGGAGGTCCGTGCTGGCTCATGTGGTGCACCGCTGAATGTTGACTTCGGAACGTGCTGGTACGGACACTGTAGGGCGTTGTCCACCAAGTGTGCCGCAATACGCGCGGAATGGACAGTGTTAGCCCGGGGGGGCGACCCCCCGGAACCCCCCGCGCACGGGGGGGCTACCCGCCCCCCCGTACCCCCCCGGGGGGCGGTCAGCCGCCGGCGAACTGCGGTAGCACCTCGATGACAGCCGCGTCGGGAAGGACCAGGTCGGCCGCCACGCGGCGGCCGGCGGCCGCGCCGTCCACCAGGAAGGAAGACGTGGCGAGCACCGAGCGCAGCCGCCCGTCGTCCCCGCGCCGGGCCACGATCACGTCGAGTGCCTCTGCCAGCGTCCTCGCCTCGACCGATTCCAGCTCAACGCCGGCTGCCTCCCTGGCAGCGGCCCAGTACTGGATTGTCACTTTGGCCATTTGGGATATCCTTCTCTACACGGACCCGGGCGCTGTTGCCCCCGGGTCCTTGTCTGTTTATACAAGTAGCTAAGGTGCGATCGCACCAGCGAGTGGAGGTGCCGCCGAGTGAGTGACCTGTTGCTGATCACCAGCGTGCTCGAGCCGTCCGCCGAAGTGCTGCCGGCCCTGGGGCTCCTGCTGCACCCGGTCCGTGTGCTGCCTGCGGACGCGTCTGCCCTGGTGGAGGCCCCGCCCGCCGACGCGGTGCTGATGGACGCCCGGCGCGAGCTCGCGCACGCGAAGAGCATCTGCCGCTTGCTGCATACGACGGGCCTGGACTGCCCGCTTTTCGCCATCGTGACCGAAGGCGGCCTCGCGGCGGTCAACGCCGAATGGGGCGTCGATGACGTGATCTTGCACACAGCCGGGCCCGCCGAGGTGGAGGCCAGGGTCAGGCTGGCCATCGGCCGCCGGGCCGTCGCCGAGGTGGCCGACGCGCCCGACGAGATCCGCTCGGGCGAGCTCGCCATCGACGAGGCCACCTACGCGGCCCGGCTGCGCGGCCGCGTGCTCGACCTCACCTTCAAGGAATTCGAGTTGCTCAAGTTCCTCGCCCAGCATCCGGGCCGGGTCTTCACCCGCGCGCAACTGCTGCAGGAGGTCTGGGGCTACGACTACTTCGGCGGCACGCGCACGGTTGATGTCCACGTCCGGCGGTTGCGGGCCAAGCTCGGCACCGAGCACGAGGCCCTGATCGGCACCGTGCGCAACGTCGGCTACCGGTTCGTGCCGGTCAAGGGCGAGCGGATGGCAGGTGACGAGCGCGCCAGGACAAAGCAGGACCTGGGCGCCCGCGCCGCGACCGCGGCGCGATGACCGGACGGCAGATCACCAGCGCTGAACTCACCACCGCCCAGGTGACCGAGGTCCTGGCTCTGGTCAAGGCCGCGCGCCTGGCCGACGGCGTGGCGCCGCTGTCTGAGCATGGGATGCTGCACCTGCGCTACGACATCGCCACCCGCCCTGGGGCCGGCCGTGATTTCATCGTCATCGCCGACGGCGAGATCGCGGGCTACGCCTACCTGGATCCACCCTCGGCTGAGGGGGAGGTGACCGGCGAGCTGGTGATCCACCCGGGCAGCCGGCGGCAGGGGCTCGGCCGGGCCCTGGCCGGCGAGCTCGCCGGCGCGGCGGGCGGCCACGTGCTCCGGGTCTGGGCCCACGGCGACCTGCCCGCGGCCGCCGCGCTGGCCAGGACGGCGGGTTTCGAGCGTTTCCGCGCCCTGTGGCAGATGCGCCGCTCGCTGCGCGAGCCGCTGGATCGGCCGGTCCTCCCGCCCGGCCGGACGCTGCGTACCTTTGTCCCCGGCCAGGACGAGGATGAGTGGCTGAGCCTCAACGGCCGGGCCTTCGCCAAGCATCCGGAGCAGGGCGGCTGGACCCGGCACGACCTGGAGCTGCGGGAACGGGAGCCATGGTTCGAGCCGGCGGGCTTCTTCATCGCGGAGGCAGACGGCCTCATGGCCGGCTTCCACTGGACCAAGGTGCAGGACCCCGGCTTGGGGGAGGTCTACGTGGTCGGGGTCGATCCCGCCGAGCAGGGCAGCGGGCTCGGCCGGGCGCTCACCCTGGCCGGGCTGCATCACCTGCGTGATCGTGGCGTGGCCCAGGCGATGCTCTACGTCGACGAGGACAACGTCCCCGCGATCAGGATGTACCAGGCTCTCGGATTCACGCGGACCAGGATCGACGCCATGTACCGCCGGCCGCCCAGGCCCCTGGCAGGCTAGTTGTCCCGGATGCCCAGCGCTTCGTCGAGTTCCGCGGCCGTCAGCGGCCGGTCCGCAGCCGCCACCGCGCTCAGTACCTCGGCGTAAAGCTCTATCTCATCAAGGGCGACGCGGTCGTGGACACGAAGATCCAACTGCCTGGGAATCGTGCTCACCTCCGGCGCCGATCGCGACTCCGTTCGCTTGCGCCCCAGGTTACGTGCCGACACTGCTCCTCCGCATGACCCATCAGGGTCATTCAGCTACCACCTTCACGTGCGGTTTTACCCAGCTGGGCGGTAACGATTCCGGAAAAGTGCGGCATAGTTGCTGTCAATCGGGTAATGCGCGCCACAAGCGTCACATACGCACCTCTACCCAAAAAGTACGATAACCGCAATATCGCCCATTCGGGTAGGAAGTGGTACGAACGCGGACACTAGGTCGTTCTGGTTGCGCGCACTGTTATCACAGACAAGAGTCATGCACGTATTCGCCCCGTCCGACCCGCCCCAAGCCCGCATACTACAGAGGTAGCGGTCCCTGCCGGATCACCTAGGCGACCCGGCGTCTGTTCGCGCCGCTAAATTCCGACACCGGGCCCGCCTACTTAGACCAACATGATCTCGGGAAGCCATGAATGACAACAGTGATCTCCTGCCGAACCTCGTTCACGAAGACGCCTTCGAAATGCAGATGCGCGGGTACAGCCGCCGTCAGGTGGACGAGTTCATCGCCCGCTGCCGCAGCCAGATCCGCGACCTAGAGCAGCGCCTTGCCCGTTCCCTTGACGACGGCGAGGAACTGAAGCGCGACCTGGCCACCGCGCGCCAGCAGGCGCTCGGCGCCAAGCCCGCGCACGAGGAAGTCAGTGAGCGCATCGCCCAGATCCTCAAGCTGGCCGATGACGAGGCGAGGTCCCAGAAGTCCAAGGCCCACGAGGACATAGCCAGGCAGCGCAACGACGCCCAGGCGGACGCGGAGAAGTCGCGCGCCGAGGCGCGCGAGCAGGCCGAGCGCATGCTCACCGCGGCCCAGGAACAGGCCGAACGGGCGATCACATCCGCGCGCGCCGAGGCGGAAAAAACACTCACCACCGCCCGCACCGAGGCCGAGCGCACCACGACCGACGCGCGGAAGAAGTCGGAGAACGCGCTGGCCAGCGCGAAGGCGCAGGCCAAGAAGGCGCTCGACGAGGCGACCGCGCGGGCCACCGCCATTCACGACGGCGCGGAGCGCCGCCTGAACCTCCTGTCCACCAGGCACTCGGAAACGATCAAACGGCTCACCGACATCCTGGACGGTGTCTCCGGCCTCGTGGCCGCCGAGACTGCCCGCATGTCGCTCGAGGATGAGGTCGACCAGGTCACCGCCAAGGCGATCAGCGCATCGGAGTCCAACGGCACTCCCCGCCCGGCCGCCGAAGGCGCAGGCCGGCCCACGGGACCGGGCGGCTCGTCGGGCCCGCGCCAGGCCGCGCCGCAGCCGGGGCCATCGGCTCCGCCCCGGCCCGCCGCGCCGCAGCCGACCGCCCCGAGCCAGCCGCAGCCGGCCCACCCGCAGCCGAGCCAGTCGCAGCCGACCCATCAGTCGCAGCCGACCCACCAGCCCTCGCAGGCCCACCAGGCCCACCAGTCCTCGCAGGCCCACCAGTCCTCGCAGGCCCACCAGTCCTTGCAGGC
>WNGP01002801.1_pt1 | contig 38210 bp, 39 predicted proteins | sample 5407671 | NCBI WGS metagenome assembly WNGP01 (sample SAMN13153381, study PRJNA577476) | soil metagenome | isolation source: 40 cm soil or saprolite under Garry oak tree replicate 2 | place: USA:California | collected 2016-06-15 | reverse complement strand
TCACAAGCCTTGACCCTCCTCACCTCAGACTGTTATGCAGTTTAACAAACTAATCCGGGCATCGGTAGGGGCCGATTTATCGCGCCCAGCGCCGATGTATCGGCCCGCGCTGGATGTTCCGCAATCCAATTTAAAAAGGCCATAATATTCCCCTTGCATTTTTATCAAAAGTAATATATAGTCTTAATAGTAACTTATAGTTCTCAATATAATTCATAGTTCTCTTGGTATGAAAAGAGAGGGCCATCATGGAACATTTCATGACTTCCGAGGAAATAGCGGAGTTGCTACATGTTGATCCAGTCACGATTCGCCGTCTGGTCAACAAAGGCGAGCTTTCTGCCTATCGTATCGGTGCCGATTACCGCTTTGCCCCGTCCGATCTTCAGGATTACCTCCAGCGGCAGCGCATTGCTGCCCATGTACAAAACGAAGCAGGGACCAGCTCAAGCAATCCACTTGATCAGTTCGCCCAGTTGATACGGAAAATCATCCAGGGGAAGCACACAACTCCTTCGGATCTTGTTGGTCGCTTCGACCTGTTCACCAAACGAGCAGGTCACGGAGCATCTTCTTCTGGGACTGGTACGCGAAGGGGAGGGCGTTGCCTCTCAGGTGCTCAGCAATCTGGGCATCGAAGTCGACCAGGTCCGTCATGCCGTTGAAGCGATCATTGGACGGGGCGAGCGTATCGTTCTCGGTGAGCTTGGACTCACTCCACGCGCGAAAAAGGTGATTGAGCTCGCTATGGATGAAGCACGTCGCCTCAATCATCGCTTTATTGGCACAGAGCACCTCCTCTTAGGCCTCATACGCGAAGGCGAAGGAATCGCGGCCGGTGTCTTAGAGAACCTCGGCCTCCACCTGGAGCAGGTACGAGCAGAGACGCTCCGGGTGCTTCGTCAGCATCAACAAGGACATGGAGAGGTACCTGCACCTGTCATTCCGCCAGTGCCATCAGAAGCGACAGCATTGCTTGCTGAAGAAGAACCAGGGCTTACCTGTGCCTCCTGCGGTGCACGTTGCCCAGGCTACTTCCGCTACTGCTTCAACTGTGGTCAGCCGTTGATCCATGACAAGTCAAGCTACGGTGAGGAGGAATAAGGGATTGGATCCCCAGGGGAGAATCCTTTACCTTTGCCGCAGTTATCTAGGTAGCCTCTACATCTTTTTCAGCAGTTCTGCAAGACGATCATAGGTATCATTGACTCCTTCTTCCATGCCACCTTGGAGCATGCCATCGCGGTCAGCGACTGATTGGAAAACCGATTGAGCGATGAGTTTGGTTCTTCCTCCAGGCAATTCCTCAAGTTTCATCGTCTCCAGAGTCACGTGCCCTGTTTCCGGTAACCCTTCAAACTCAAAGGTATCAATAATGCGCTCAGGCGCAAGTACTTCATGATACACGCCGTGAAACGCGTATTCTTTTCCCTCGGCGTCTCGATTGATAAATCGCCACTCTCCACCAGGTCTCACGTCCATCTTATCAACCTGGGTTGAAAGGTATCTCGGTCCCCACCATTGCGGGATCAGTTGTGGATCCGTACATGCCTTAAAAACGAGCTCTCGCGGTGCATCGAATTCACGCGTGATGACTATTTCTTGTTTTCCCGGTTCTGCACTGATATTCGTCTTATTTGCTGGCATAGAATGTTATTCAACTCCCTTCTTCTTTTCACTTTCGAGGACGGTATCTAAGGCGTCAAAACGTTCACTCCACCTCTGCTGCATGTGCTGAACCCATGCTTCAAACTGAGACAGCGTCTCTGGATTGAGGCGGTAGATATGCTGTTGTGCCCGTTTGTCCATCTGCACTAAGTGGGCCTCACGTAAGACTTTGAGATGTTGTGAGACCGCTTGTGGACTGAGAGGAAAGTGCTCGTAGAGAGCAGTCGCAGATAACTCCCCATGGCTGGCAAGGAGTTCTAAAATGGTCCTTCGGGTCGGATCGGCAAGGGCGCCAAACATATCCATAAGAACATAATACAACATTTCCTTAATTAAGTCAATACTTGATCTTATGGACAGCTTTAGTTAGTTGGAGCAGTTATAAAAGAACTTGGAGCCGCAAGTGACCGCATCTGAATAGTGATATAATGAGAAAACAACAACGTGTTTTCTTAGCATAGAACTAGAGGTATCCCATTATGCCTATCCCTTCAAAAGAAGCTGTGGAGCGAGCTCACCACACTACCCAGGCTGCCGAGGTCTTGCGTAAGCATGTATGGGCGATAGGACGTGCTACCGCTGGCGCAAGGAGAGACGAAATCGTTGTTGCCACAGTAGAGGGAGATCTGACCTTTGGCGGCGTATGGACAATTTCGCGTGATGACATGCTCAGGCAGGTGCCACTTTTGGAAGGTAGCGGATGGTCGCTCCTCTTTTCATCGAAAACACCTGTCGCCGAGATCGAGGAACGTTGTATGCAGTTCGCCCGCATAGCCTCCAGGAGGCGGGAAGTCATGCAGCGCTGGCTGGAGCGACAAAGCGGGGAAAGCATATAACGGGTGCAGTCATTTTTTTGCATGACAGGGGCAAGCCCTGTCACTACTAGAGACGATCAGAGGCGCTCCCAGCGTCGTAGAGTAGTGGCACCCCTTGCGGGTGCCATGCCCGCCATATTGCGCTCCGCGCAAAATAATGAACTGCACCCGCATATAACGCGCGGGTACATCGCATTTTGCCACTATGCTATACTATACTATAAATAAGGTAACACCTTGCTTACCTGCATCACAATGTGCATCGCCGTGTACAAATCAATGTACATTCCCTTTCGAAAAAAGAGATCGCTCTCTGACCCCTGTCCCAACAGGCCGCAATGCTTCAAAAAACTACGCCCGCCATCTCAAGTCAATTATCTGCAAATATATGTGTCCCAACTGCTCCAGGTGTCCCAGGTAGCATATATGTCCCAACCGTCGCAAGTGTCTCAAACCATGTAAGCTTTCTCAAGAGCAGCCTGGTTTATCCGCGAGTGAAAGAGAGCGCCAATGTCATCAAAACCCCATTACCTGGGATCTGAATATTCCAATCGCTTCAAAGATGCCAGCCTTGTAGAAGCCTATCACCTGCGCTCCCCCTATCCTGCCGGAGTCTTTGAAATGCAGGTTGTTGGTACTATCGTATGGGGAAGACCTGGAAGCGCATGATTCGAAAAGAAAGTTACGGGAGAGCACGCATGATGAATGTCCATCCCGGCCTGCATGATGGCCCTATCTACCTCGATTACAATGCTACCACACCGGTCGACCCCGCGGTCGTCGAAGCTATGCTGCCCTACCTCTCGCTGCACTTCGGCAACCCATCAAGTGCTCACCACTACGGACGGGTTGCACATAATGCAGTAGACGCTGCGAGAGAGCAGATTGCCCGGTTAATAGGTTGTCTTCCCGGCGAAATTACCTTCACTGGCGGCGGATCGGAGAGCGATAACCTGGCTATTCGTGGAGCAGCACTCGCGCGGCGCGGCCGTGATGACCACATCATCACGCAAGTAACCGAACATCCCGCCGTCCTCAATACCTGCCGCGCCCTGGCACGACTCCACGGCTTCCGCGTCACTTACCTGCCAGTCGACAGCAGCGGGCGTGTCAGTCCCGCGGACATAGAGGCGGCCATAGAAGACAGAACTGTCTTAATCACCATCATGCATGCCAACAATGAAACTGGGACCTTGCAGCCGATCGCGGAAATCTCCCAGATAGCACGGCAACATGGTGTGTTGATACATACCGATGCTGCCCAGACCGTCGGCAAGGTCCCGGTTCGCGTCGATGAATTAGGCGTGGATATGCTCACCATCGCCGGGCACAAGCTCTACGCGCCCAAGGGCATTGGTGCGCTTTATGTCCGGCGCGGTCTGCAACTCGAGCCCATCGTCTACGGTGGTGGGCAAGAAGCAGGGCTGAGAGCTGGCACGGAGAATGTCTCCTATATGGTAGCGTTAGGTAACGCTTGCATGCTGGCGCAGCAGCAGCTTGCCGCAAGCCAGCCTCGCTTGCAACAACTACGTGACTCGCTTCGGAAACAGTTGGAACAATACCTTGCTGGCTCCATCTACCTGAATGGACATGAAACCCAACGCTTGCCCAATACGCTAAATATTAGTATAGCGGGCATTATCAGTGAAGAGGTCCTGGCCGCTACACCGGAGATAGCCAGTTCTACCGGCTCTGCCTGCCATGAAGGCAGCACCGATCCCTCGCCGGTGCTCATGGCGATGGGCTTATCGTGCGAACGTGCCCTTGCAGCGCTGCGCCTGACCCTGGGCCGCTGGTCTACCTCGCAGGAAGTAGAGCGAGCTGCAATGTTGTTAGCGCGAACTATAGACTCTCTTCGCTAGAAGCGCTAAAATAGAGAGTACAGTCTTACTGCGAAAGAGCAGGTGTTACATGGTCACTGATGATTCTAAGATGCAGCAGCCGGTCCCGGTCGCCATCGAAAATCCAGAGCTCATCGCTTATCGATCACAATTTCCCATCCTGCAGCGAAAAACCTACCTGAATAGCTGTTCTCTAGGAGCCCTCTCCCTACGTTCTATGCATGGTATAACGCAATTTATGGAACTATGGAACGAGTGGGGCGCGCACGCGTGGTATGAAATTTGGCTGGGTGAGATTGCCAGCGTGCGCCGCAAATTTGCATCCATCATTGGTGCACAGCTCCACGAGGTCGCTATTGCTCCCAGCGTCTCCGCTGCCCTCAGTTCTATTGCTACCGCCTTAGACTACGGTGAGCGTAACAAAGTCGTCATGGCTGACATGGACTTCCCGACGCTGGCCTACCAGTGGCTGGTAAAAGAACGCCTGGGCGTGCAATGCACCTTTGTCGAGAGCTCCGATCGTATTCATGTCCTTCCCGAGCAGTTTGAAGCAGCAGTAGATGACAAAACCGCTTTGCTTGCTACCTCGCATGTCTTCTTCACCAGTGGCTATATCCAGGACCTCCGCGCGCTGGCTGACATTGCTCATAAGAACGGCACGCATATCTTAATCGACGACTACCAGGGAACCGGCCAGATTCCCATCGACGTTGTGGCCATGGATATCGACTTCCTGGTTACCGGCTCCCTTAAATGGCTGATGGGCGGACCTGGGCTCGCGCTCGTCTACATTCGCGAAGGCTTGATTCCTGCTCTCCAGCCGACCATCACAGGCTGGTTCGGTCATCGAGATCAGTTCCAGTTTAAGTTGCGCGAATTTGAATTTCGCTCCGATGCCGCAAGAGTTGAGATGGGAACACCCGCTGTCGCGGCCGTCTATACCGCCAGTGGTGGTATGGATATCGTGCAAGAAATCAGCGTTGAACGCATTTGTGAGCGCACCCGCTATCTAACAAACGATCTGATTGCTCGCGCGCGCGAACATGGCTGGACCGTGCGTGCCCCCCAGGAGCCGGAACGCCGCAGTTCTATTGTCATGTTGGAGCTGGAGCAACCCGAGGAGATAGTCAAAGCGCTCGTGACGCGTAATATCATCACCGATTCACGCCCTGGCTTACTGCGCATTTCGCCGTATTTCTATAATACCAGCGAGGAGAATGCCATCGTGATCGATGCGATCGCGGAGATACTGGAAAATAGGAAGCAGGGCAGCACATGAACGGGTTGCCTGTTCATCACGCTGAGGAAGCAGTGCATCTTGCTCTTCCTCGGCCAAGTATCTGGCCATTGCTGCTGAGTGCGGCACTGTGTGTCCTGGTGGTCGGATTGCTCCTCGTTGATCAAGCGCCCTGGCTGGTTCTCCTTGCTGCACTCTTTGTGTTCGCCGGCATCCTCGGGTGGGCGTTGGAGGATCGCGAGCCGGAGCCGATTGATAAACATGAAACGCTCATCCTACCCAGGGCAGTAGAACGGGCCTCAGCCCACGCTAACGCTCACCTATGGTCGAGGTACTCCTCTGTCATTCTGCCTCCTGTCGATCAACTTGAAACGCTCGTCCTTCCCACTGCTCCTCTCAAGATTGAGCATACAGGAGACGGGCCAGCCCCGCTGAAGCAGAGTAAAGGGAAATCGCAATTCAAGAAAATCAATGACTTGTTCCACGAGGAGTAGCCAGGGTGTCCCCTCAGTAAGTTGTATAATGTGACAGAGGGAACGTTACGACGCTCCCCAACTTAATGCATATTTCGCCGCATTCTATGATACCATTGAGGAAAAGGCCTATGACCATAGGGGCCTGAGTGGTGTTTTTCACGGGTAGGTTTTTCGCAAGCAGGATTATAGTCCGTAGGGGCGGGGGTGGTGTAAGTGGGGTGGGGCCTTTATGGGACTCCTGCCTGGGGGGCAGGTATGCCCGCCGTGCCCTTGTGGAACCCTGTCTGGGGACGGTGTGGCCCTGCGCAGGGAGCAGGTAATGCCCCCAGAGAGAACACAGAGTCCTCAACCCTTGCGATGACCCTGTCCAGGGACAAGTAACCAGGAAATTGGTTAGGAGAATACTAGGGAGAAAAGCAATGCTATGCCTAAGTTGTCGTGCCGCATGCTCGACCGATGATCTCTATTGTCGCAACTGCGGAGCCGACCTGACAGCACCTTCGACAAGCCTCGTGCCGGCGCGCGCACGTCTGCCAGCGGTATTCAGCAATCCACAGTTGCCGCGTCTCGCAGCCGGCGTCGGAGCCCTGGCTGTAGGCGCTGGCCTGGAATTGTTGCGCCGCGGCCTGTTGGCTCGCCTGGCCAGATCTTCCCGGTCTGTAGCTAATACCCTGCCTACCTTCGACGGGTTGCGCGACCTGCTGGGGCCTCAGGTCGATAAAAAACTGCCCAGGGGCTATGAAGTACACGAAACTATAGTGTACGTGCGCCGCGTGATCCGCCGCGAAAATTAGCATAGGAAACCGCTCATGGCATTGGTGCTACGTGAAAAGGATGTACGTCTACTGTTGAGCATGCCCGACACGGTGGAGGTGCTGGAACAGGCGTTTGCAGCGCTGGCACAAAATAACGCCTTGAATCGTCCTCGCGCGCGCCTCGTGTTGGCCAACGGAGTGCTGCATATGCTTTCTGCTGCCGCTCCCAGCCTGGGCGTGCTCGGTTTTAAGGCATATACCACCTTTCGCGAAGGTGTGCGCTTTGTCGTGATGCTTTTCAGTGCGCAAAACGGCCAGTTGCTCGCCATCATCGAGGCTGACTGGCTCGGCTGTATGCGTACCGGTGGAGCTAGTGGAGTCGCCACAAAATACCTGGCGCGGCCCGATGCAAAGATAGTGGGTCTCGTCGGCGCAGGCAATCAGGCCGTCACCCAGCTCATGGGAGTATGCGCCGTGCGCCACATATCCACTGCATACGTATACGCTCGCCGTCCGCGTGAATGTGCCATCTTCTGTGATGAAATGACCAGGTTGCTCAATATCGCTGTCAAGCCTGTTACCACTGCGCAGCAGGCAGTAGAAGTCGCCGATATCCTCGTAACCGCCACCACCTCTCCCGACCCGGTCTTGCGTGGCGAATGGCTGAGGCCAGGCTGTCATATCAATGCCATTGGCTCTAACTGGCCACAGAGACGCGAACTCGATGTTTCAACATTGCAGCTCAGCAGCCTCATCGTGACCGATTCACGGGAACAGGCCCGTATTGAGGCCGGTGACCTGATTATCCCCGCCAATGAAGGTCTCCTTGATTGGAACGAAGTCTATAATCTGGCGGATGTCATTGTCAGCTATGCACCTCAGCGCGAGCTCCCTGACGATATCACGCTTTACAAAGGCGTAGGCATCGCCCTTGAGGATATCGCCACCGCAGCGCACATCTATAGATTGGCGCGAGAGCAAAACATAGGCGAAGAACTCAACATACTGGCGTAGGATGTATCTATTATGCGTACTACACTTGCGAAAAAGAGACATATACAGATACCGTTGGCGAATCCCTCGGGTCAGGCGAGCGAAGCGATGCCGCGTTGCGTAGGGGCTCGATTTATCGCGCCACGGGGTGGTGGGGCTACCTTCCGTTTAGGAGTTCGCCAGCAATATAAGCTACAGAGATTGCAATGCCCTATGAGCACGCCTAAGCCATTTTTCCCGTCGATCCTGCTCCTCCTGTCCCTTGTCCTCTCCGCGTGCGCCCCCGGCACGGGTATTTTGGGCGGTGGAAATTGGCAGTTGAGCGGTTTGCAGCACCAGCACATCCGGGCCTTTGATGTCGATTTCAAGAATGCGCAGATCCTCTACGCTGGAGATGCGCAAAACGGCGTTTTTGTGACTACCGACGGTGGGCAGCACTGGGTATCGCGCAGCGTTGGCCTACCCCTGCCCGACACGCTGCATGCACTCTCGTTCGATGCCACCGGCAAAAAACTCTATATCGCCACCGGCAAAGGTATCTTCGTCAGTGCGGATGCAGCGCAGCACTGGAACCCTGTCGGTGTCGGCACCACCCGGGCTGCTCTACCTGTTGATAGTTATACCGCGTTTGCTTTTGATGCCACCGCGCCCCACACCATCTATGCCGGTACAACTCACCATGGCGTACTCGTCAGCACCAATGATGGCGATACCTGGTCTGCAGCCAACAATGGACTGCCGGCAGCCGCTGTCATCAATGGCCTGGTCTTCGACTCCGATCATCACCAGCTATGGGCGGCAACTGCGCTGGGTGTCTACCGCTCTGGTGATAAAGGAACGACCTGGAAAGCTTTGAATAGCGGTCTGCCGTCCGGCAGTGTGGTCAATGTAGTACGTATAGCATCCATGAGCGGTGGATCCGATGGCCTTGTCTACGCGGGTACCAACCGCGGCTTCTTCCGTTCATCAAACTCCGGTATACACTGGATGCCGGGCGAAGAATCACTCTCCGGCACGAACATACATACCATCCTCGTCGATTTTCGTTACCCGAGCACGCTCTATATTGGTACTGGCGTCGGTGCCTTCCGTAGCGATGATAAGGGGCAGAACTGGAGCGGTATTGGCCCTGGCCTGCCCAGGGGACAATCGGTCTATGCCCTCATCCTGGGGGCCACCAACTACTCTCAGCTCTATGCCGCTGTCAATGACGTCTACCTCTACCCCGGTACCAGCGGGGGCCTCAGCCTGACGCGCCTGGTCCCGCTGCTCCTACTCCTGCTCATGTTCTACCTGCTCTATCGCGTCGCCCAGCGCGGCAGAAATCGCCGCCGTGACATGCTCAAGCCCGAACGCATCAGTGAAACACCATCGAATGGCACGCACCCCTCCCCATTGACACATGAGGAGAAGACAGCACCTCCCGACATTACCTGACTGCTGTGTGTTCTCTCTTCAGCCATTCCAGCATGCAGCGAACATTATTGTCGTGTGCCCACTCGTAAAACTTGCGATCGACCTCCCCACCTTTTCCCGCGATCACCTCCTCAAGGGGATAGTCAATCAACACTGTCGCGTGCTCCATTTCTGCATCCGTTGCTTGATGAGCCTGGATGAATGCCTGGCAACGTCGTTCCACTTCGCGTAAATAAGCAAGGTTTTCTTTAACCAGCTCGGGGCTGGTGGTTTTGCCGTGAGAGCAGAGCACTCGCTCCGGCTGGAGTGCTCTGAAACTTTCTAGCGTAGAGAACATAAGTGGCACAGCAGCAGCGTCTTCTATAATAGGAAAAGGCATCTCCGCAGCGTCGAAAGCCAGCAGCAGCCGCAGTTGGGGAAGCCAGGCAGCAATATGATCGAGGTGGTGACCGGGAGCAGGGATGAGTTCAATCGACAAATCCCCGCCATGAATGGTCAGCCTGTGCTGAAATGTAATGGTCGCTGGTACCAGCGTCACAGAGCGAAAGACGGGATAGCGCTGCTGGTAGTCTTCGAGTTCTTTGCGGGACTCCTCGGATTGCCAGCGTGCCAGGCTGTGCTCGTGCGCAATGATCGGAGCCGCGTGCTCTCCTGTGAAGTACCTGTTCCCCCAGACATGGTCCCAGTCGGCGTGACTGTTAACCACCAGCAACTCCCGGCCCGTCAATGCTCCCTGTACCATCTGCATCATTGCATATCGCATACCACTACATAGCGCTCGGTAATGACAGCGTAGGCATCAACCTCCATCCCGCTGAAATCTTCCATCTCGCCCAGGGAGCGCCGGAAAACACGTACGCGTTCATCAGCGCTCATTTCGGGAACAAAAAAAACGCCCTCGGAGTTCATAAAGTGCGGCCTCCTTTTCTCTCTGCCAGCTTAGTGATGTCCACCCAGGTACGCCACTACCAGGTAGAGGGCGAATAGTAAGATACAGAGCAGGATAATCGTGCCATAGCAAGTCAATGCCCAGGCTCGCCTGTTATTCAATGCTTGGCGCAGTTGTTCGCCCATATCTGGCGGGTCCAACTGCAAGTCGGGGCACAGTTCAGTAAGATGGGGGAGCATCGCGCGAAAATCCCGTGCATTGCTCATACCTTCCACCAGGATGATGGTGGTATCATCGTCCAGGTCTGCCATCAGGATCAGCTTGGCCGGGTGGGGATCCCCCGGCATTAACGTGAGCCGTTTAAGAGCGCTTAATTGTACGCGAGTCTCCTGATCTTCCTCCTGACCCGTCACAACCAGTTCGTCAATGTAGAGTCGTATCTCCTTACCCAAGCCGAAGCGCACAGTGCTAATGGGGTGCTTCTTGATCGTTTCGTTATCACTCATTCTTCATCTCAAACATTCCAGGCCTGCTATCTTTCGACGCTTCAGATTGTACAGCATAGCCGGCTGCGCGTCGAGCATTACCCCCCGTCTTCTTTACCTATTCACTTATAATGCGGGGTGCAGGACGCAAATGCTGTCTAGGGGACGGTGTGCCCTGCCGGGGCCAGTCATCCCCGTTCTCTTTCCCTTCTCTCAAAGTGGGCCGTAAGCCTGTCAGAATTATGAGTGGATATGAGCTACCTGCAGACATCCACTCAGAAAGCAGGGGAACCCTGTCTGGGGGACAGGTATCAGGGGACGCAGTCCCTTGCCGGAGCGCGAGGTGTCCTCGCTCACTCTCTCCTCCTCCAGATGGGCCGCAGGCCCGCCAGAAGCATGATGAGTGGATGTCAGCTGCCCGCCCTTGACGACAACCGTATAGTCATGTAAGGAGGAGGTGGACTCCTCCTGTGAGCACCGAGCATGACCGAAAAGCAAGAAAGAGAGCGAAACATGTATCCATGGTCAGGCGAACTTCAAGGACGTTACGAAGAGTTACTGTTTGAAAGCAATGTACTCAAAGGCAACCCCCTGCGAGACCCCAATCAACGCCCATTGTGGGTATACCTGCCTCCCGGCTACGATGAAGAGCCCAACCGGCGCTACCCGGCGATCTATCAAATCCAGGGTTTGACCGGCCAGCTAGACATGTGGCGCAATCGCGCACCCTTCAGGAAAACCTTTCCCGAACTGGCCGATGAATTGTTCGCAAGAGGCGAAGCTCCCCCCTGTGTCATCGTCTGGGTAGACTGCTGGACCTCGCTTGGTGGAAGCCAGTTTTTAGACTCCCCCGCCACCGGTCGTTACCATACCTACCTGTGTGACGAGATCGTTCCCTGGATCGACAGTCATTACCGGACACTGCCGCAGCGCGAGCACCGGGGTATCGCTGGCAAGTCAAGTGGTGGCTATGGCGCTATGGTCACTCCCATGCTGCGGCCTGACCTGTGGGGTGGACTTGCCACCCATGCTGGGGACGCACTTTTCGAGATGTGCTACCTGCCTGAGTTCCCCAGGTCTGTGCGGGCACTGCGGGATCACTATGCAGGCTCATTTGAAAAATTCTGGGAGGATTTCCGCCGCCGTCCGGCCTTCTCCAGGGAGAGCGATGGATACCTGCTGAACGACTGGTGTATGGCCGCCTGCTACTCTGCTGACGCGGACGGTACAGTTCACCTCCCCTACGATATCGCGACGGGACAGCTTATCCCGCGGGTGTGGGAGAGGTGGCTGGCCAAAGACCCCGTGCGCATGGTAGAAGCCCACGCGGCGGATTTGCGGTCCATGAAAGCTATCTACATCGACGCGGGCAAACGCGACGAATTCTTCCTCGACCTCGGGGCGGAGGCATTCCGGCGTGCCCTTGAACACATTGGTGTCACCGCTGTATTCTTCGAGTTATTCGACGCGACCCACATGAGCATTGAATATCGTTACCCCTTGAGCCTCAAGTATCTCGCACAGCGGCTCTCAGCTTGATCGAGTCCAGGTAGCGGCGTGGAGACCACCGAGTTCCATGCTGCTGCCATGGAAAGTCAGTATAACCGTTTCCCACCTTGATACACGCAGCGTGGAATGCGCACCTTAAAGATCATCGAATAAAACATGTGTTGCCCGGATGACCTCGCGTTTACTCTTCTGGCCGACAACTACAATCTTCGCGCCTTCTCGCAGCTCCTGTAAGCTAGATGGAGACGCGACTTCGCCCGTGCGCCTGATGAAGTCTGTCTGGCCATTGAGGCGCACAGCGACAGGCATAGCATCGCCAGTTTTTTGATGCTTGGCAGCGCCCGCGATAATCCAGTTATCTTTCTTCTCCGGATTAGGAGTAAACCCTATAACTGTCACCTCGACCCCCTGTTCCCGCAGCGCATCAATATATTCGGGCGGGCGGCTCTGCGCTTCTTCATGGCCTTGCTGATGAGTTGAGCTTTCATCGTTCGCCTGTGATAACATAGTTTGTGCATGCCCATTGGCAGGCGCTTTTTCAAACAAAGGTCCATCATATGTACGTGGTATAGCCACCTGTAAGGCACGAGGCTCGGCATCAAAGCGATAATCGATCATTACCTGCTCGTTGTCTTTCATGCTCATAAGAGCATCGTGGTCAGACTTGCTCAAGTAGTCTTTGAGATCGATCAGGCCCCCATCCAGGTGCATACCCAGAGAAGCGGGAACCCGAATAGAAAAATGCGCACCTTGAAAGTATTCGGCGGTCATGTCTTCGGGCTTGTGTCGCAGCAAGAGCGATGTGATCTGCTCTACTGTCGCAAGCAGGTTGCTTGCCGTAATCACACATACATTGAGTTTTCCATCATCGAGGCGAGCATGGGGCGCCACATCCACAACGTTCCCGTAGCGGCGCGCGTTGGCCACGAACACCTGCCAGGCCTCCCCTCGCCAGAGTAGTTTCTCATTGCCATCACCGTTCGCTTCCCATATCTCGGCCGGGAACGGGTGCAGTTCAGGCAGCTCTTTTACTGTCGTAATGCCGAATGCCAGCATACCGGTGCGGTACTTGAGTGCTTTAGAGATATGTTCTATCACTGTGGCATCGATGCCTAGACCTGCCATCAATAAAAAGTGATGTTTGATTTTAGATGCTCTTTTTTCCTGCTTCTTTCGAGTTTTCTTGCCCGTTGTTGCCCGTTCATCGCTCGATACTGTACGTGGAAATACCAGTCCATGCACTTGCATATGTCCGAGGTCGACTTCGCGCACATCGCTGTTGACGAGCGTGAGAGCCGCATTCACATGTTCCAGTGGAATGCCAATCTCACCTGCCCATTCGTTGGCAGTACCTGCAGGGATAGCACCGACAATACTCTGGCCCCTGGCATTCATAACGCCATTGACTACCTGGTTGAGCGTTCCATCCCCGCCGTAGGCGATGACGAGATCATAACCTTGTCTGGCAGCCTTGGCAGCAAGCTTCATACTCTGCCCCCCGTAGGCTTTCAGAGTAATATCAGTGTGCCACCCTGCTGCCGCCAGCGCAGCATTAATATCAGTAATTTTTGCCAGATCTTTTCCATCTCTGAGATCGACCACCAGGCATGCTTTCTTACCTTGCATGAGGCTACTCCTTATGCATCTTCTTTAAGAACTTTCACTCAGTACACGAGCTAGTGTTTACTGGAGTTTCTAGAGGAGAAACACTCAGACCTTGCAACAGAGCCGTAGTATACATAAGAAGCACTGTTTCGTTAATAGCTGGTGAGCTTACATTCAAAGGAGTTGCCTCATGGCAGAACAGCGATATTCACCCGAGTATTTACGGGCCCGTGTAGAAGATGTCCAGTCCTTAGCAATTAAACTTACACAGTTCAGCCAGACGCTGAATCCGGTAGAGCTTGCGCTTTTCATGGAACTTATTAAACGCAGTATGCCTTCCATAAATCTTCAAAGCGACGAGGCCCTGGTTGCTGCTCCCGCGGTCTTCGGCGCCTGGATCAATTCAATCGTCCCCGGCGAATCGCGCTGGTTCCCAGCATAATTGTCAGGGGACAAAGACAGGCATATCGTTGAAGGCAGCAATATGTTCCAATAAGATATGAAAGCGCTGCCGGTCCTTGAAATGATTCAGCTTGAAGTGGGGTCTGATCGCTCGCGTATAGGCTCCAATGCATGCATCACGTGACCTGAACTTGCTAAAGGCAAAGAGTTGATCCTCTTCCAACCGTTTATCACCAATCCCCGCCTGCGGATGCTCCTCTTTTCAAAGATGGGGAGGAAGCAGGCGTTCCTTTCCTTGGGGCAGGGGTGGGGAACAGCCTCCTGTTCTGCTGCTCGGCCCATTCGTACTCATACCCATCTGCCCTCTGTACCAGGACACCATAACGCGCGTGGATCCCGTCCACTTTGCCCACGCGGAACGAGCCAGAAGCCCGCACGGCCACACGACCCAGGTGGATACCTGCCGTCGTGAGCGGCTCTGGCACCTCCGCTCGCACCAAGTCGCCGGTCTTAAAGCCCCGCACCTGCTTCTGACGCATCTTGTAGCCGCGCGGGAAGCCTTCTGCTGTCCAGTTGGTGCGACAATGCTCGCCTCGGCCTGTTGCCTTGATCCGGAGCGTCTTCAGCCTCAAGAGCTTGACGCCCGCGATCTCTCCCACGCACAACGCGTCGTTGGCATGCGTTTTCGCGATGCCCAAGCGCGCCCGGTTCCACCGCGTTCGTCCTCCCGTCCAGGTGCCGACGGGCACCCATCGGCTGTATCGCCTGGCCCAGGTGAGGATGTTACCCACACGGGAGCACATCGAGGGCGGCAGCCACCCTTTGGCAACAGCCCGGGTGTCGAAGCGTGGCGCGCGGTGACGCAGATTGGCACTGCGTCTACGCCGTCGGGCATTGCTTTGGGTCTGCTTGCCTCGATGGACGAGCTCTCCTCGCTGCTGCACTTCGGAGCAAAAGAGCGCATGATGCACCTCTCCCGCTGGCGTCTCTTCTGCCCGCACCAGGGTCATGCCGCTGGTTCTGCTGCCAGGGTCAATTTTGAGCACGCTCTCTTGTAGCACGCTGTCCTGGGTGCGTCGGTCTCGCAAACGGATGACAAACGGCCTGATCCGATGAACCACCGCCCGCCGGCGCGCGAGCAAGAGTCGCGCCCGCCTGGGGGTACAGGGCATCAACGGCTTCTTGTGTCTGTCCAAAACGAACACCATGACTGTTGAAGCCTTTCTGTTCCCTTTCGGGACCCCTTACGGGGCTGTCTGACGCGCCTGGGACGGCGTTCCCAGGCAGCTCCTCTCGCCAATGTTCCTCCGGCTTGCTCTTGTCCAGCACACCGCCCGACACCCCGAACGGGCTTTTAATGCTGGACGACAGGGCCAGGAATTGAGGAGGCGTTCCTGGGTGTCCTGACCGGACGAACGGAGTTCCCTCGTCTCCCTACCTGCGGGATCAGGAACTCAGGCTGGACAACGACGGGCCTGCGGGAAGATCCTGCAAGCCCCGCGCTTCAGCGCTGGGGTCGTTGACTCAATAGTGCCTTGGCCGCGTTGTGTCCTGGCGCGCCCATTACGCCGCCACCCGGATGCGAACCTGAGCCGCACAGGTATAATCCTTCGATAGGAGTACGATAGCGGGCGCACTCGGGTGCAGGGCGTAGTGAAAAGAGTTGGTCCGGTGTAATCTCACCCTGGAAAATGTTACCGTTGGGCAGTCCATAGCGCCGCTCGATATCGACCGGGCTGAGTACCTGGCGATCAATTACAGCATCGGCAAAGTTTGGCGCGAACTCGGTCATCGTAGCGATAATGCGATCCGCCATCTCGTTTTTCACCTCGTCCGACCATTGACGGCCCTTGAGGTGATAGGGAGCATACTGGCAGAACATAGAAATAGTGTGATAGCCGGCAGGTGCAACCGATGGATCCGTCGCTGACTGCATATAGGCCTCGATATACGGCTTCTTCGAAAGGTCACCATGCGCGGCATCCTCGTACGCTTCTTGCACCCAATCTGGCGTCGGGCTGATTTCGCACGACCCGGCATGCTGCAAACCGGGAACAGTTCCTGGGAGGCACTTGAAGCTCGGCAGCTCCTTCAATGCGATATTGACCTTTATCACGGCACTGTCCGTCTTGAACCGCTTGATGCGCTGTAGAAAATGCTTATCAAGTTCAGCATCAGCACAGAATTGCAGGAAGGTGCGCTTGGGATCAGCATTGGAGAGAACCGCCCCCGCGCGCAGTTCCTCGCCATTTTCCAGGCGCACCCCTTCGGCTCGACCGTTATGGACAAGAATCTTCTCGACTGGCGAGTGGGTGCGAATCACTGCGCCATGCGCCTCGGCCGATGCCGCCATCGCAAAACTGATACGTCCCATGCCCCCGCGCACGTAGCCCCACATACCATGTTCGCCGTTGACCTCGCCAAACATGTGGTGCCAATGGACATACACCGAGCCAGGTGTTTTGGGGCCAATGAAGGAACCAATGACACCTTGCCCTGCAAACGCTGCGCGCAAATAGTCAGATTCAAAATAATCTGCGACCATGTCATACAGGTTGCCAAACATCAGGTAGCGGTAAATCTCTTCGTCCTCACCCCGAAAGCGGGCGGCAAGATCAGCAACCGAAGGCGGCTCCTCTAATAAGATAGGGGTGAGGATCTCTGATGCCCGGTCAAAAAAACGCAGGAAGCGCGGATAGGCTTCGGCATCATGCTCTGAGAAGCGCCGGATGCCCTCAACTGTTTTTTCTGTACTGGCGCGTACAAAGAGATAGTTACCATCCGGAAATGGGGAGAACATCTGTGGGTCCTTGACATAGGCTTCAAAACCGTAACGGTGCAGTTCCAGGTCACGAATGATCTCAGGCCGCAGCAGGCTCACTACATAGGCGCAGGGCGACATAATGAAGCCAGGAAATGGCTCCTCTAGGGTACATGCGCCGCCCACACGATCCCGTTGCTCCAGTACAACGACTTTCTTCCCTGCGCGCGCAAGATAGCCTGCCGCCACGAGGCCGTTATGTCCCGCTCCAATAACAATTGCGTCAATCTGCCCGGTCTGATTTGCCATGCTGGTAACTCCTTAATGATGTTGTTGGCGACCTGTCCATAACCGGCGAGCGAAGCGATGCCCAGTGCGTAGGGGCGCGATTTATCGCGCCCTGGGGTGGGGCAGCAGCCGTCGCATTCGCCAGCAATATCTTACTGAGGTTATACTATAAAGCCGGTGGATGAGAATAGTATAACATGAATCACAGGGCGCTCGTCGCTGGCTAGGGAGGGGATGGAAGAGAGAGAAGGAAAATAAACGATTGGCTATGCCACAAGCTCCTCGAGTATAATGCTTGTAGATACCTGGCAACTACAATGCCTGATCCACCTGTTTAGAAGGGAAGATGAGATGGAACAGTTAACACAAATGAAGTGCATTGCCTGCCGCAAAGGGGAACCGACGGTTACAGACGCGGAGATTGCCGAACTTTATCCACAAATACCTGACTGGCACATTGACGAACGCGAGGGAATCAAGCGTTTAGAAAGAGTCTTCAAATTTGATAATTTCGTGCATGCCCTGGCCTTCACAAACAAAGTAGGCGCACTGGCCGAAGAGGAAGGACATCACCCTGCACTCTTAACTGAGTGGGGCCAGGTAACCGTCACCTGGTGGACACACAAAATTCTCGGCCTGCACCGCAACGACTTCATCATGGCGGCGAAAACAGGCCAGTTGTATGCATCGTCTGATGGAAGGCCTGTGTAACTTGGCATCAATATCAATCCAAACGCGAGCGCGGTCCAGGGGCTGCTGCCCCTGGCGGGTGCGTGTGCCCCACTTTCTCTCTCCCCGCTTGCCGCCGCAGGCGGCAAGCAAAGAAAAACCTGCAAATAGTATTAGCTAGAAGGAGACCATGATGAGTATCCTGGGATTACACCATATCACCATAGTCTGTGCAAATGCCCAGCGCACCGTTGATTTCTACACACAGGTGCTGGGCCTGCGCTTTATAAAGAAGACGGTCAATTTCGATGACCCAGGCAGCTATCACCTATACTTTGGCGACGAAGTAGGCGATCCCGGCTCCGTCGTTACATTTTTTGCATGGCCAGATGCCCCCCAAGGCCATCCTGGTATCGGCGGGACACATCACTTCGCCTTGCAGGTAGCCGACTATAAGAGCCTGTTACAGTGGAAACGCAGGCTGAACGACCTTGATATCTCAGTCGATGGCCCGCTTGATAGGCATTACTTCAAATCTATCTACTTCAACGACCCCGATGGCACGATTCTCGAAATCGCCACACTGGAACCTGGCTGGACAATCGATGAAGCCGCCGACAAACTCGGCACGGGGTATCGTGAACCGCCACCGGAGATGCTGGTGAACAATCGTGATGAAGCGCGTATTCGCGCTGAGACCTGGCCGGATCCCGCCCCAGAAATTACCAGCGCTATGGCCCTTAGCAGGGGTATGCACCATATCACAGCCATCAGTAGCGACATCAAGCGCACACACGCCTTTTTTGGCGATTTGCTGGGCATGCGCCGCGTCAAGATGACCTCCAATTTTGACAACCCCAACTCAGCCCACTGGTACTGGGGCATCGGTGATGGGCGGCCTGGCACCTTGATCACGTATTTTGAACGCGACCCGGCCAGAGAACGTCGTATGCGCATGGGAGCAGGGCAGACTCATCACTTTGCCCTGGCTGTACCCGACGAGGAGACACAGCTTGTATGGCGTGAAAAGTTGATCAAAGCAGGAGTGCGCGTCACACCTGTCATAGATCGTGTCTATTTCAAGAGCATTTACATGAATGACCCGGATGGGCATATTGTAGAACTGGCTACAGCCGGGCCAGGCTTTGCCGTGGATGAGCCAGTAGCTGACCTGGGTCAAAGCTTAAAGTTGCCTCCCTGGCTCGAGAGGAATCGTGCCGAAATCGAGCAAGTGCTTCAACCAATCACTACGCCTCGCTGGCGCTCATAAGCCTTATCCTTAGCCTTATAGGAATACTGGTCAGCCCGACCCCCTGGTAACAACAGCATCGTTGCCAGCCCTATGGCTGCCAGGACGAATATCAGGACGTACACCCAGAACAGACTGTGGGCGAGCGCATCTTGCAGTTGGTGCAGAAATGCAGCCGGCAAGGCAGAGCGCACCTCTGGTGTCAGCAATATATTGGCCAGGGCGACGCTTTTAGGTAAACGTGCCGCCGCGTCCGCAAAGCGAGCGAAGATGAGGGGAAAACGCAAAGCCATCTGCGCGTTAAGGATGGTTCCCATCACGGCGACGCCAACGGTACCGCCAATAGTGCGCGTAAACTGTGTTGAGGCGGTAGCCACTCCACGTAGCTTCCAGGGCACAGCATTCTGCACTGCCAGCACGAATGCCGTGCTGGCGAAACCCAGCCCCGCGCCCATCACCAGCATTGCTATCACGATATATGGTAATCCTGTATCTGTTGTGAAAAAGGTTATCATCCCTGCGGCTAGAGTTGCAAGACCCAGGCCCAGCATAGATGTAAAGCGATACCCGTAGCGTATGACTATCCTGCTGCTGAGCGTTGCCGTAATGGGCCATGCCAGCAAAAATGGACCAAGCACGATTCCTGCGCTCGTTGCGCTGCCGCCTTTTACTCCCTGCACAAAGAGAGGTACATACGAAGAGATACCGAACATAAGCACGCCTAGCACAATCCCACCTATACTGGAAATACCGATGATGCGGTTGTTGAAAAGCGTCAAAGGCAGAATTGGATCAGCAGCGCGGCGCTCTTCGCGCAGGAACAGGCCAATGAGTACAATAAACAAGGCAAACAAACCAATACTTGGCAGCGAGTCCCATGCCCAGCTCGTTCCACCCTGGAGCAGGGCGAAAAGCAAGGCTACAATTGCGCTCGTAAGTGTCAACGTTCCAATGTAATCCAGGTGGTGCTTCTTGCGTTCAACATTTTCCTTTAAATAGATGGTAAGTAAAATCCCGGAAATGAGCCCGAAGGGAATGTTGATGTAAAAGACCCAGCGCCAGGAGAAATGGTCTACAATCAACCCACCCAGGGCCGGACCAACAATGCTGGATAAGCCCCATACGCCGCTGAAGAGTCCTTGAACCTTGGCACGCTCCTTCAATTCGTATATATCGCCGATGATCGTGAGCACTATTGGCAGTACCGCACCTGCGCCCAGACCCTGGATTGCCCGGAAGACAATCAATTGCTCCATGCTCTGCGCAGAGCCACAAAGGATCGAGCCGAGCAAGAACAACCCCGACCCGAAGAGGAAGATTGGCTTACGCCCGTAGAGGTCGGCCAGCTTCCCGTAGATAGGAACCGTAGTAGTGGAGGTTAGCAAATAAACTGAAAATACCCAGGAATAGAGCGAAATACCGCCTAGCTTACCAACAATGCTCGGTAATGCTGTACCCACAATAGTCGTATCCAGCGACGCCAGGGACATACCCAGCATCAAAGCCACTGTTACTATAATCCTTGCCCGTCTGGTCATTCTAGCGATCCTCTCGTGCCCATTTGTCTACCTGATAATAACAAAATATTCCTATAGTCATGAGTCTTAGCGTGAAGTTTAGGTATTTGGATGAGGTGAATTCGTACCTTGTAAATGAAAACATTTTTATATAGCAGGTCTATTCCCCTGATAGGTCGGGCTGACCTGACTCCATTCTATTAAATAATTGTGGAGATAGGAAGAAGGTGATACAATCAGTGCAAATTTTCCTGCCCGACATAAGGAGAAGCGCTATGGAGACATCGGCGTCCTCTGGTAGTCCTCTTATAATCCTCAATCCTGCTGCCAATCGTGGCAATATGGCCGAACATCGTGCAATAGTGCGTAGTCGCGCCGAGCGCGAACATGCAGAGTATGTGGAAACGACGAAGCGGGGAGAAGCGAAAGAACTCGCCAGATGTGCTGCTGAGGAAGGGCGTCCTATAATCGTCGTGGGGGGCGATGGCTCTGTCCACGAAGCTGTCAATGGCATTCTTTCCAGCCAAAGACGAGTGCCGCTGGGCATCGTTGCTGCCGGTTCTGGCAATGACTATGCGTGGAATACGCTCAAGCTGCCTCACGATCCCGCCGCTGCCATTGAGCGCGCATTGACTGGACGGCTCGTTGATACCGATGCCGGTATCGTCAACGGGGAATATTTTGCCAACTCCTTCAGTGTGGGATTGGACGCCGATATCGCAGTTGCTGCAGATCAAATGAAGCAGTTGCCTCTCATGAGTGGAGCCAGGCTCTACTACGCCACCACGCTGAAACAACTCCTTTTTGGTTACCATCGCTGTCCCTGGCTAACTCTGCGCCTGGATGATGGAGAGCAGCTTGACGAAAAAGAGGCGCGGCGCTATGTCTTGGTGGCAGTCACCAATGGACCAACCTACGGAGCAGGCTTTCGCATCAATCCCACAGCTGATCACACCGATGGCCTCTTCGATGTCTGTACTATCAGCTATGCTCCCCTGGTGAGAGCGTTGCGGTTACTGCCTGTAGTACAAAAAGGGGAGCATGCCGGGCTACCCGAAGTGACCTTCTACAGAGCCAGATCAATACACATCGAATCCCGCCATCTGGTGAATATCCAGATGGACGGCGAGACCACCTGTACAACCAGCTACGACGCCAGGAATCTGTCAGGAGCACTATGGGTGCGAGTGTAACGTTTGGCGACATATTCTATGCCCTGTTGCGTCCCCTGGCCTGGCTGCTCACTCACCTTGTCTGTCGCTATCGCGTCAGTGGTCGAGAGCGTGTTCCTCTCTCTGGCCCTCTCCTGGTTGCTGCTAATCACCTGAGCTGGTACGATCCTATCATCTTAGCCCTCGTGCTGCCACGACGAGTCTGGTTCTTCGCCAAGATAGAAGTGTTTCGCTGGCCGATCGTTGGCTGGCTGTGCCGGCTAACAGGCCAGATCCCCGTGCATCGTGGTGAAGGTGATCGCGCCGCACTGGAGAAAGCCCTGGCTTACTTACGCGAGGGAAAGGCACTTATCGTCTTTCCTGAAGGAACAGTCGAGCGCCAGGAGCAGATGATTGCCGCTCATACCGGGATGGCAATGCTGGCTGTACGCTCTGGAGCGACTATTCTGCCTGTTGGGCATACCGGGACACGTCGTATTCTCCGTTCTCTCCGGTCCTGGTTTCCACCTGTGGCCATCCACATTGGTGAACCACTCGTTCCTGTAATGCCAGAAGGAGTTGCGCACAAGTCTGGCTTGCAGGTGATCACGCAGGATGTGATGATGCGTATCTCTGGGATGCTCCCGCAAGAATGCCGGGGTGTATATGCATAACTATAGGCTTACCTGATAGCCGAGGGGCATAACTCTGCCAGCGAACACTGTCCACAGAGCGGCTTGCGCGCATAACAGATAGCGCGCCCGTGATAAATCAACAGGTGCGACAGGTCAAACCAGTCCTTCTCAGGTATGATTCGCATCAGATCTTGCTCGATCTTTAGCGCATCCTCGTGCTTTGTCCAGCCAAAGCGCCGCGCGAGGCGTGTTACATGCGTATCAACAGTAAAGCCCTCGACGATGCCAAAGGCATTGCCCAAAACAACATTCGCGGTCTTTCGCGCAACTCCTGCGAGACTCAACAGGCCCGCCATGGTGCGTGGCACTTCGCCACCATAGTCGGTGATGATGCGTTGACAGGCAGCGCGGATATTCTTTGCCTTGTTGCGGTAGAAACCAGTAGACTTGATGTCCTGCTCTAGCTCCTCCTGGCTGACGATTGCATAGTCCTCTACGCTGCGGTATTTGCGAAAGAGTTGCGCAGTAACCATATTGACGCGCTCATCGGTACATTGTGCTGCCAGTTGTGTAGCTACAAGCAATTCCAGCGGCGTTGAGAAGTTGAGTGTACACTTGGCGTCGGGATAAAGGTGGCGCAGTTCTTCAATAATAGCGTGTACCTGTTCTTGAGACCCCGGTTCGGGTCCACTGTAAGTAGATGATGACACGAGTTCCATCTTTTTCTTGATTCTCTCTTTGCTACTTCTGGAGCATTCATTATAGCACATCTGCTCGAGTAGTTCACAGATCCTGGATTGCAAACTGTTCGCTGCGGCGGTTGGCGGACCGGGCAAGAATTTTACTTACCAGGTCATCTTTCTTGATTCTGGCGGGGTAAGGGATGAGCAAGTCATCTGCAATCTTTTTCAGTTCTTCTACTCTCTTTTTCCGCAGCCCTGCTTCGGTGAACGGTGAGGATGGCAACGACCTCTGAGGAAATTCCACCTGCGTGAAGACGGTATCGCTGCCGATTTGCTGTGCCAGTTGACCGCACTCAACGTCGGGCAAACGTTTCAGGAGGAGTGCAACATTACCGAGTAGCTCGGCCAGTTCGTGCGTTTTCATGCGTTCAAGCTGCTCTATCGTGATCGGTGTCTTCATCGATCATCACCTCATACTACCCGAATCGAATTGCCGTACATACGCAGGTGTTGAATACGGGAAATAAATTCACCTGCGATATCACGAAATTGCCCTTGTAACTCAGCCTGGCGCTGGCTTAGAGACTTCATTGCGCTGATCGGTATGCGGTCATCAGCTGCGGCCGCTACAGCTATACTGTCGCTGATCATATGTTTAAACACTTTCCCTGGATAGTCGTAACGTACTTGTTCACAATACGTTGCATGCAACCGGGTATTGGTCTTGATGCGCGTCAGGATAATGCCGCCAAGTACAGGGCCGGTGAAAGCTACAGTGCGATATGTAGGCACAAACAATTTGTTTATTGAACGCTGAAGTAAACCAATGCCATACGTCGAAAGGAAATCCGGTATCGTTGGCACTACATATGCATCGCTCGCCCAGAGACTGTTTTTGGTAACGGGATTGAAGTTCGGTGGGCAATCACAGATGATATAGTCATACTCGTCGCGAATTTCGTCCAGGTAACGTTGCAACATTGTATAGCCAATGAAATCCGACAAGCGGAGATCAACGTCTACCAGGTTTGGGTCCGAAGGTAGCAGGTCAAATCCGAATACTGCTGTCCGTCCCTGTACCACGTCTGGCACGATAGCATTACGGATGTAAAAACGATGGTTATTTTGTTCAAACAGATTGAAAGTAGAGCCGTGGACTTCTCGCCACTGTTTCCAACGCTCCTGCTCCATTAAATAAAATGTCGCGCTGGCTTGCGGATCAAGGTCGATCAGCAAGGCTCTTCTTCCATAAAACCTGGCTAGCGAAACTGCAATCTCGACCGCGCAAGTAGTCTTACCTACACCACCCTTGAAGTTTAGGATCGTCACAATCTTTGCCATCTACCGCCGCCTATGTCATGGAAAAAGGATATACCATACATAAGGACGTGATAAGTTGATACACTTAACTCGTGGGGACTTCTTTCCTACGGTGACGACTCCCCACGCCTACAAGGCGGGGGCATCTGGAATGACGCGGGCTTGTCGTCCCAAGCCTAAAATAGTCCGTGATGCATTATGATCGCGATGCAATACGCTGTCGCATGCTTCACACTCATAGATCCGAACCGAGAGGGGCATGGTTTGCTTATGCCCACACACCGAACAGGTTTGCGATGTATAGGCTGGTGGAACCTTCACCACACACCTTGCAGCCTCCTCCGCTTTCAAGATGAGGTGGGTGAAGAACATCGACCAGGCCACATCGGCGATGGATTTCGCAAGTCGGGGGTTTTTGACCATGTTGCGCACCACTAAGGCTTCCACGGCAATCAACCCAAATCGCGAAATCAGCCAGCTGACTTGTTGGTGAATAAAGTTCTGCCTCCGGTTTTTGATCCGCTCGTGGATACGCGCGACCACCTTGCGCCGTTTCTTCCTCTTGTGCGTGCCTTTTGCCGCTTTGGACAGCCGGCGTTGGGCACGGGCCAGGGCTTGGGCTTCTTCCGCGAAGAAGCCGGGATTCTCGATCTGTTCGTCAGTGGATAGATAGGCAAACGTCTCCAGTCCGACATCGATGCCCACCTCTTCCTCTGACTCAGGCAGCGGCTCCGGCTCGACTTCATTGCACGAAAAGCTCACGTACCATTTTCCCGTAGCGCTTCGACTGATGGTACAGGTTTTGATCATCCCCTTGCATGGGCGATGCATGTTCATCCAGATGGTCCCGACCTTGGCGAGGGTGAGTTTGGCCCAGCGTTTGGCCTGGCGGTTCTTGCCCTGTGGAGCGGGCCCGCATGCTTCGATGCCAAAGCCATATTGTGGATAGGTGAGCGAGGTATAGCGGAACCACGGCTTAAATCTTGGATGGCCCGGGACATCCCCGTTTTTCACCCGTCGGAAAAAAGCTTGGAAGGCTTTATCTAGCCGGTGCAAGACATCTTGCAACACTTGGGAATAGATGGCCTCGTACTCCGGGCGCAGCTCTTTGATGGCGGGGAGTTGCGCACTTTGCCCGGTGAAGGTGATGCTTTTGCCACCTATGCGATAGGCTTCTCGGCGTTCTTCCAGGCCGGCATTATATAACTCGCAACATAAAGCAAGTTGGGTGCGCAAGGTAGCTTCCTGGTGTTTGGTCGGAAAAAGGCGGTAGAGGAAGGCTTGTTTCATCGGTTCTTTTGTCCCTCCACGTAGCGCTTGAGCGACTCCAGCGTGACGCCCCTGGAGTTGCCACAAAATAACTCGTCGCCCACAAACTGGGCAATTTCCGCTTTAAGGCGGAAAACTCCTGGCGAAGCAATCGGGAACTGATGCCTTTGAGATACTTGACGAGGCGATAAATACCAAATTGCGGATCACATCCTACCATGCCATCGGACATGATCGGGCATCACTTCCATTTCGATGAACTCTTGCCCCCACTTCTGGGTGATTTCGAGAATAAGCGTTTTCAGCCTGCCATCTCTGGGAGGGACCAGCACGTTCCGTCGATACTTGGGGCTGAAGACCACGTGATATCGGCAGCAATGCGCGATATTTCGCTTGGCTTTGATCTCGCTCAACATAGAACGAATGTCCTACAGACCAGGAGATTTGTCAAGGGCATCTAGTGGTAGGTAGTACGCCATTCATCCCCCGGCCTGCAATGGCCGGGGCCTTCTGGCGCTTTATGGTAATAATGACAGGGTCCGCAGGAATGGAGGAGAGCAGGTAGGCTTTATAGAACCTAGGTGGGTAACCCCCATCATTCATGTCTGATTCTTACCCACATTTTTGGGAAGCCGCCTGGCATTTAGCTCTAGAAAGCAGAGATTTTGCCAATCCCTACAATACAAGTCAGCTTGCCAGGCTCTTTCACAAAATCGGTTTGTTAAATGTGGGTAAAAGACAGTCATTCATGTGGGGGAGTGTCAGAGTTGCTCTCGTTGTTCTCTTAGAAGCGCTCGCAGGGCATCTGCTTGCCCACGGTTCCAGGCAGCAGAACGCCCACCCTGCCCCAGGATAGGTAAAGAACTCTTCTCGCGAATCTGTGCAGCCCGTTCTCTCTGCAAGATCTCGCGGACTAGTTGGCGATCGGTCAACCGCCAGCCTGCAGCACGCGCCTGCTCCGCGTACAACATGATGCGTGTATATCCGGCCTGGTAATCGAGTTCCGTTTCCTGTATCGACATATACTGCCTCTCACCTTTGGCGAAACAGCCTGCATCGATTATTGTAAAAACTTCATTTTCAAAAGTATTATACCAAAAACAGCGAACATTGTCACTAATTTGTGCACTACCCGCATATCTTTCGGTGCTCCTTACGCTGCATGCCTATGTGCCGGAGATAAGATCCTCGGCCTGGCCAGGATAAAAACTCGCGATGCGACTGGGACTCAGACCATCCAGCTCCGGAGTCGGCTGGCCGTTGACATGATCGGCCACGCTGCGACCAACGGCGGGCGCGATGGCGAAACCGTGGCCTGAAAAGCCGGTTGCTATGGTGAATCCATCCAGCCCTGGAATGCTCCCAATGAAGGGAATATCATCAAAGCTCAGGGCTTCAAGGCCACACCAGGCGCGCTCGATGCGTTGTCCCCCTACGATCGGTAGGAGTTCGCACGCGGCTACCCAGTTGCCCTCTATGCTCTCTGGGCGCATTGTATAGGAACGCCTGTCCGCCGTAGGATTACCATGCCAGCCTCCACCCAGCAAAAATGCGCCATCGGCGAGTTGCTTGAGCGAAAGCATACGGCTGACCGCGCTCAACACCGGCAGGAGACTACCAGGCCGCGCTGGAGTAGAGAGGATCATCTGTAAAGCACCGGTTCGGATCGGCAGCCGCAGGTCGATTGAAGCCGCCAGTTCATCGCTCCACACTCCGGCTGCAAGCACTACATGTGCAGCCATCACCTCACCTCTCTCCGTTTGCGCTCCCGTGACTCGCTCAGAATGAGCGAGCAAAGCCAGTGCTGTGGTTTCAGTCCAGTAGGTCGCGCCGTGACGTTGTGCAGCAGCCGCAAGTGCCCGGGTAGTGGACACAGGATCGGCCTGCCCGTCGCTGGGACCGTAGCTGCCAGCCACCACGCGATCATTGAGCCCCGGCACAAGCGCGAGCGCTTCCTGGCGATCCACCAATCGCACGTCGGTGAAGCCCATCTCCTGCTGTCGCCGCACAAAGATGGCAAGCTGCTCTGCCTCCTCGTCGCTCTCAGCAAGTAATAAATTGCCTCCACAGCGGTAATGCAAGTTCGCTTCCAGTTCCTGCTCCAGCGTTCGCCAGCGCTCAATAGCCTCGCTGGCAAGCCTGGCCTCGGCGGAATGTCGCCCCTGCCGCCGCACGCCTCCTGCGCTGGCCCAGGAGGCGGCTGGCGCTGCCGCGACAGAGGAGCGCTCCATGACCAGTACCTGTTTTCCTTGCCGTGCCAGGTGATACGCAATCGAACTGCCGATTACTCCTCCACCAACGATCAGCACATCCGTTATAAATGCCATATCTTTTGGACCTTTCCAGGTTGCTCTCTACGCTCACCGCTCATGCTTCAGCATATCTGCGCATTTTTCGCCAATCATCATGCACGTCAGGCACGGATTGACACTGATCATACTTGGGAAGATGGAAGCGTCTGCTATCCTCAAGTGATGCACGCCTTTGACGCGCAGTTGCGCATCGACCACGGTGAGTGGATCGCCTGCAGCCCCCATTTTGCAGGTGCCTGCTGGATGATACACTGTATTGGCAGTGCAACGTGCATATTCGGATAGCTCTCGATCACTCTGGACTGCGCTGCCCGGAGCAAGTTCCCGCTTAATCCAATGTTGCAGTGCTGGTTGCTGGGCGATGCCTCTGGCCAGCTTCAGTCCTGCGAGCAGCAGAGTTTCATCGTAGCCTTCGGGATCGGTAAAATAGCGACAATCGATCAGCGGGGGATCGTTCGGGTCAGCGGAACGCAGCCGGACCACGCCTGCGCTCCTGGCCCGCATCACATTGGGCGTTATCGAAAATCCAGAGGCGGCGGTTGGATACCCTAAGGGAACCGTATGCCAATCAAAAGGCACGACTCCAAAATGAAACATGAGATCGGGCAGCGATGATGTGGCATCGCTTCTGGCAAAGAGTCCGACTTCCCAATACTGGGTTGTTTCCTCTGGCACCGGTTGCGTGGCCTCCCAGATCATCACTCCTTCTGGATGATCGATGAGATGCTCTCCTACCCCTGGGAGCTCCACTCGTGTGGGGATACCCAGCTCGCGTAAGTGCTGCCGCGGGCCAATCCCTGCTAACAACAACAATTTCGGGGTCTCAAATGTCCCACAGGACAGCACAATCTCTCGTGTTGCCAGCATCGTGGTAGTATCCGTTTCCACCCCATACGCGGTGTTTGTCTCGTCCAGCAGGATGCTGTTTACACGGGTGTTCGTGAGCACGGTCAGGTTGTTGGCAGCCTTCCAGATTGGATGCAGGTAGGCTTGAGAGCTAGATTGGCGGAGACCGTCCTTCGCATTGAGCTGAAAGATGCCCACTCCCTCGCGCAATGGACCATCGATATGAAAAGGGATGAGCGGAAAGCCTGCTTGTTGCGCGGCGGTGAGAAACGCCTGGCTAAGCGGATTGAGCGGCGGATTTCTCTCAAGAGAGACCGTCTTATGCACCTTCTCATAATAAGGGTGTGTATCGCTCGCACGCCAGCCTTCACATCCTAACTGGTGCCAGCTATCCATATCTTCGTCTGGAGCCTGGAAGGCAATACACGAGTTATGCGAACTGCATCCTCCCAGGACGCGTCCACGGCTGTGACGGATACGAGAATTGCCGCGCACCTGCGGCTCAATGGCATAATCGTAATCGAGTTCCGTTCCTAGCAGTTGTGGCCAATTTTTTACGGCTAAGATGTCCGGTCTGCCCACATCGCTCGGTCCTGCCTCGATCAGGCAGACAGTAGTGGTTGGCTGTTCCGCCAGGCGGGCTGCCACCACCGATCCCGCGGTTCCTCCCCCGACAACGATGTAATCAAAGCGCTGTATTTGCTGTCCATACATATGCTTTTCCCGGGATGTCGCATCGCGTGGGACATGATCCACTGCTAGGCGTGCGATAATGCGGCGAACTGCCCGCAATGATTGGTCGGAATGTGCCCGCGCAGGTGGGTGCCACTTTCTTCGTAGCTTTCATGCTCAATGGTCCCATACTGGTGGAAAAGGGCCACCAGCTCGCCCCGGTCGTAAGGAATAAGGACATCAAGCGCGACAAACTGCGCTTGCAGCGCCGAACTGATACAGCGCAGCAGATCATCGATGCCTGTCCCCGTTAAAGCCGATACCCGCACTGAAGGCAGGATTGTCGCCACACCGTTCAGGTTCGCCGCAGCTTCAGCAGGCAAGAGATCCACCTTGTTTAGTGCGATGATCATCGGGCATCCAGCAGCGCCAATCTCTTCCAGCACTTGTTCGACCGCCTCTATCTGGCGATCCCTTGCTGGATACGATGCATCGACCACGTGTACCAGCAGATCAGCTTCAGCAACCTCCTCCAACGTTGCCCGGAACGCCGCCACAAGCGTAGTAGGCAGTCGCTGTACAAACCCTACGGTATCCGTCAGGAGGAACTCCTGACCACCAGCCAGGCGTACTCGCCGCGTCATCGGGTCGAGTGTAGCAAACAACCTGTCCTCGGCAAGACTGTTTGCACTGGCCAGGCGGTTCAGCAGCGTCGACTTACCGGCATTCGTATAGCCAACCAGCGCCACCACTGGAGCGCCAGTATCTTTCCGTCGCTCCCGGTGAAGCTGGCGATGCGTGCGCACATGCTCCAGTTCTTCCAGGAGCTGGTCTTTTTGTCTGCGCAGCAAGCGGCGGTCCAGTTCAATCTGCTTTTCACCCTCGCCGCGCTGCTGGACACTGCCTTTCTGGCGTGACAGGTGCGACCACTGCCGAACCAGGCGTGGCAGATCATACTCGATCTGTGCCAGCTCAACCTGCAACCGACCCTCGCGCGTGCGGGCGCGTTGACCAAAGATGATCAGGATGAGCGCGGTTCGATCAAGCACCTGCGTCTCCAGTTCGCTCTCCAGCGTGCGATGTTGCCCGGGAGACAGCTCAAGATCGAAAATGACGGCATCGCAGTTGTGAAAGTGTACAAGGCCCGCAATCTCCTGAATTTTGCCTGAGCCGAGCAATGTTCCGGGATGGGGACGTGTCAGGCGCTGGATAACGCGATCGACACACGTAACACCGGCTGTCGTAGCCAGTTGAGCCAGCTCATTTAGTGACTCCTCCACAGGCCAGCCTTTACCTGGCATGTCTACGCCAACCAGGATGGCGCGTTCAGGTGCACGGGAGAGTAAGCCACGCAGTGGTTTGTCTTCGCCGATACTAGGAATATTTCGTTCTGCCATGTTCAAACTGCCTTTCTAAATGTGTTCACAAGGATATTGTTGTGATAGGGAAAACACATAAGGCAAGTATAGTTATGGTAGTCACTGCTATGGAGCAGGCAAGCAAGTTATCTCTTGGTGGATAGCAAGCTGCTTCTGTATTGAAGGTATAGTTCCTGAAGTGTATCAGTCAACAACAATGAAAAAGCCTTCATCCCTGTACCATAGCGTAAACTATCCTGCAGGACGCCAGAGGAGTCGTGACGCAATTAAATGTGTTTCCGCAAAGTAGGTATAGGTTAATTGAAGACTATTACTATCATTGCCATCTCCTGGTGGATTTGTTTAATTGTAGGGTACATGAAACCCTGAGAAAAGTCAAGCAAAAATCGGTAGCGGGTGCGCCTCAAAGTTTTGCATCGTGCATGGCAAGGGCAAGCCCTGCTGAATCTTGAGCTTGCCAGGCAAGATATTCCCATTTATACTAAGGGTAGCCAGCGTGCTGAATTTCTTAAGGAATAGTCTGCAAAAGCTACAAGGGGACAATGTGCAAGAGGAACAAATCGCTCTTCCTGCTGGAACTGTTATATCAGGACGCTACGTCATAAAGAGCCTGCTCTGCAAGGATGACTCTGGCGCCACATATCTGGTGGAAGATCAGCGTACTATGAGCAAGTTTTTTGCTCTCAAGGAGGTAAATCTCCAGAGCAAACGCGAGTTAAATCAATTCCTCCTCGCGTGTCAATTGCTCGCACGTCTTGATCACCAGGCACTGGCTCACGTCTATTCCGTGCTCACAGATGACGTGCACAATCGTGCTTACATCCTCATGGAGCATATCGAAGGGCCAAATCTGGCGACACTGTTGCAGCAACAACCGGAGCAGCGCTTTTCATGGCCTGAAGCCATAAACGCTATGGCCCCCGTCATCGCCGCGGTGGCTTACCTGCATCGTCAACCACTTCCCATTATTCATGGGAACATCAACACTACTACTATCGTTGTGCCAAAGGCAAGGGGTAGTATACTGCTCGTGGGTTTAGGCGCGGCTCAGGGGTATGACTCCAGCACGGCCATGGCCGCTGTTCGTTCCTACTCGTCTGGCTCTCGAGCACCAGAACAGTATGGTACAGACATCGATGTACAGACAGACATTTATGGGCTGGCAGCGGTGTTCTATACGCTGATAACAGGCATCGTGTCCATAGATGCTCCTTCTCGACTGGCACAAATGGACAACGAGGGGATCGATCCTTTGAAGCCAGTGAATGAGCTAGTATCGACTGTTCCGGTGCATGTAGCTGAGGCCATTAATAGAGCATTGTCTCTCGATGCTCATAAGCATTTCTCGTCGGTTGAGCAGTTCTGGGAGGTACTGTGGGCAGTGGAGCCTACATCTGTAGCTCGTAGTATGTCATTCGTCTCGTCTCTTCCGCCTCTTCCTCCTAAACAAGCAGTAATACGACCTGCGGCTGTATCGGCCCCAAAGCAACTACAGGCTCCTCGTGCCTGGAAACTCGCTGTACTTCTCATCATACTTGTTTTACTTATCGGTCTGGGAGTCAGCGCAGATTCTTTGTCTCAGGTGCTTACCCGTTCTACCCACTCCACATCAAAGCATCACCTTTCTTCCCTAACGCCGACCGTTAGACCATCTACGCCTACACCCACCCCCACCCCCGTGTCGATCATTCTACGTGGAACGTACAAGGGCACTATTTACGATATTCCAGCGAAGGTACGCACCGGTCTGACCCTCACCCAAGTGCAGCAAAGGCGAGGAAAAATTAGCGGCATACTGGCAGTAGGTCCCGGACTACTGGGCTTTGGTCCTTTTAGCGGAACTATAGATACTACTACTAAACACCTTCGGTTCACTGTGAGAGACAGTGTCGGGAATCCAACGCTCTTCTTCGAAGGGGCAATACAATCGCCAACCGGCCTGAGCGGAGACTACTATCGTTGTATCCCCATTCAAGGGAACCCGTGTCACCGGACTACTGTAGGCTACGGAGTTTGGAATGTCCTCCTCTCCTAGTCGGCAAGCGGCACAAGGCACAAACCCCTCCTCCGGCGTGATAAGCTGACGACTGGTGGCGAAAGGAGGTATTGTGCACCTGACTCCACCCTAAAACCTTAACCAAACCCGGTACCTTTATGCTACTGTCAATGTCATCTATACAAGCATGTACAAACCCGTATAGTAAAATCGCAATGGGGGATGTCATGGAATCGCAACACGTGTCACTAGAACTCATTTCAGATCACAGTGTGTGCTATGAATGAATCTGTGTAAAGTAGAATGCGTTCTTCGTCTGAACAAGGCACGTGAGGAAAGAAACAGCGGTATTTATCAACATCCATACGAGGTAAATATCATGCAACCACAACCAATTCCTTCTTCACTTATATTGCGGCTAACTACCCTTGCCCTTATGCTCACTATCATCGCTGGCGGCATCATAGCTGGCAGCCTTGGTACACGAGCCAGTCACACTCAACTGCCTGGCTCTCCTACTATTAGTGGTTGCCACCTCTTTCCGGCCAACAACATCTGGAACTATAACATTTCCCATTTACCGCTCCGTCCCAGGTCTGCAAACTACATAAAAGCCCTGAACACTGATACACTGCAACATGACTTTGGCTACCCCAATTTCGCGGGTTTCCCTTACGTCGTCGTATCCGGCGCTCAGCCAAAGGTACCAGTGCATTTTCGCTATGCAAGCGAAAGCGATCCAGGACCCTACCCTATTCCACCGGATGCTCCAATTGAAGGCCGTACTGACCGCCATGTACTGGTCCTCGATAGGGGCACATGCAAATTGTATGAATTGTGGGAAAGCTCTCACCAATCAGATGGCAGCTGGAATGCGGGGAGCGGAGCTATATTCGACTTGAACTCCAATCGCCTTCGCCCGCACGGTTGGACTTCTGCCGATGCTGCCGGCTTGCCTATTCTTCCAGGGCTGGTGCGTTACGACGAAGTAGCGGCAGGAGCCATTAAACATGCTTTGCGGGGGGCTATCCGTATCACCCAAAACAGGTATCTTTGGCCTGCTCGCCACACTGATGGGGCAAACGCAGACTCCTATGCACTACCCTTTGGTCTGCGTCTTCGTCTTAAATCGAGTGTTAACATCTCATCATTTCCTTCACAGAGCCGTGTTATCTTAACAGCTTTGAGGCATTACGGCATGTTCGTAGCTGATAAAGGCGGGAGTAACTGGTATAGTATAGCCTTATCAGGGGCGCCAGATCCTCACTGGAATAAGAGCGACCTGGTAGCCTTGACTCGCGTTCATGCTTCTGACTTCGAGGTAGTCAACGAGTCATCCCTACAGGTTAGCCCAGATTCCGGCCAGACTCGGGCTGGGGTAACCGCAACGTCCCCTACCCCTGTCCCTACACCCAGGCCCACTAAAGCACCTACTGTCTCTCCTTTGGCCTCGCCTGTGCCAACAACCGCAACCGTTCTTACCCGGGAGGAAGTCGTGGGAAGCGACAACTCGAAGGTCAGTAAGACCAGTGGAGGAGGCTGGACGAACATGCCGCTGTTTATCTTAGCAGGTTTGACTTTCTTGCTGTCGCTTACCATTTTAGGAATAAGGCACCGCAACTCGAGAAAGCGTACTGTGCGACACTCATTGCGAACACCGCCTCCTGTTAACGGTCAATAATTTAAGTACTCAGAATGTCCTGTGGAAACCCGTTAGCAGGTATAGTCAACACCAATATTCATGTCACCATTCAGCGATTGGGTGAGCGTCATTGCCTGTGGACTACTGGATACCAGACCCTTCAGCTTAGTGATCCTTCCTGCACATGATGGTAACGTTACCTGCAGGTGCAGCGTCCACTGAGCACCTGCCTGGCGTTGAATCGTATACTGGTAATCCCAACCGCCTGTGCCCTTCTTTGCTGCACCAGGGACCATCCATACCAGGGTGATGGTGCGGGTCTGACCGGAGGAGAGCGTGAAAAAGCCTGCCCACACTTCACGACCAAGTGCTTCACTCTTACCTCGTGGCTCCCACCCATTCTGCACCTGCAATGTGCTGCCAGGTGGGGCATAGACGCGCAGGTAATCTCGGTAAAGGGAGGAACCGTAGTTCTGCCCCGGCAGTACCCAGCCATAACGAAGGGTCGTGTGATGGACAGCGTTGCCTTCCCCATCGATGATTACCTGGTCGTTCAACACATTGCTGATCAGGCTATTCGCTTTATTTGCCCCGATGTTCGCGTCTACGATAAAGAGGCTGTCACTACCGGGTGATTGAATGGCCGCATCCAGATGGTAGCTTTGGAGCAGATGCTCTGCTGCACTTGAATTGAGATAAATCTGTACGTCCTTTGTGTGCAACGAATTGATCATCAGTTGCAAGAACTTCAGAAAAGCTGGCGGTGATAGCTGGCGAAGAGGAGCCAGAAAATGCGTGGCCAACACTTCAATAAAACGTTCAGACTGTGATGAATAGTTTCCTTGATTGCCCGGCCCTAATTGATGATAGTGGATACGAGCAACCAGATTTTGGGCAGTGATGGTATCGTGATACTCAGGAACGTTGATGGGTCCTGTAATGGCAAGGGCACGCTCGATGAATTCCGGTGTAACAGCGATGACTCCCTGCACGGGGACTTTGCCACCTTCTCGCTTGTAGGTCAGCTCACCATAGCGAGCCGCGGTCGGAAAGTCTGCATCAAGATTGGAATCGCGAAAGCTCCAGGTTGACGCCAGGTCAAACCATCCATAGGCGGCTGGGAAAGGAATCTGACCTCCAGCGGCTTCAAACGGTTTATCGAGCAAGTCGACATCAGTAATATGAGCAGTGGTTAACTGCCCTCCTGAAAAAGTGGCGATGCCATAGCTGTCAATAAAGCCACCGCCTGGCCTCAGTTCGCTCGAATCGAGCACTTCGATGAGATAGTTTGTTGGCGTACCAATGCCAAGAACTGTGGGGATAATTGGGAGGATCTTCTCAGCTACATCAAGCTGCGATTGTAACGCCGGTATATCTTTATGAAACGTGGTAACTAATTTGTTAAGGCGTGGGTCGAGCTGCAAATCTCCTGGTTGTAAGCGATTGACCTGGCCAATGACCAGGTTGAGTATCGTCTTGATCTGCTGAAAATTCTGGTTTAAAACACTGAAATCTGCCTTCGTGAGGCCCTGTGCTCGCGTATTCAATGGATTGTGGAACCTCGAAAAGAGCAAATCCAGGGTGTTGCAAGCGATCACCCCGCTTTGAGACACTTCAATGGCGATGGGCAAGAGATGTAATGCAGCGCTCAGGCGAGTACCATACACCGGGAGAGATAGGCTGATCTCTGGCAACAACTTCAGTTCGCTGTCCAACTGGCTAAAGATCATCAAGGACGCTGTAAACTCATGTTGGGCTTTTTGAAGAGTAGCACCATCGAGGGGATCTTGCTGTAACGTTTCAAAAAGCCCAAGGCCTCTTTGCAAGTGTTGTGTTCCTTCGCGTGCCAGGGACATATCATGCTGATATGTCGCATTGTAGGTATGATACTCAGCGAACGAGAATAGCGAACCAGCCGTACATAAAAGTAAGAGAAGCGAGGCACAAGCGACAAGGTAAGACCTTTGTACTTTTTGCCGTTTACCTTGTATCTTTTGCTTATCCTCCCCTTTCAACTTATCCACCACCGGTACGTTATGCACCTTATGAATGTTTATCGCCCTGCTATGAAATAGTGCTCCTTTCAAGGTATCCACTGCCATTGGCACATTATGCACCTTTCCTGCTATCGAACGAGAGGAACTGGCCCAGTGTTTCTGAAGCACAGATAGAAGCTTCTCTGCCGCTTGTTTGCGGACAATGGACATGGACCGGAAGGAGCTGGATTTCGACGAGCGGGGAGCACGCGGCGGCTTAGGTGCGGGCGCAGGCTTTTCGACCGCTCGTTGCTGGGATTTTCCAGGCTTCCTTGATCGGGGGGACTGACGAAGATCAGTACTCGAAGGTGCTGTCGTTGCAGGTGGAGAAGCCGGAGGCGACCAGGGGGCCTTCTGGTCGGTTGGTTCATACACGCTCTCTAGGGAAGCGGCGGACGTAGCGAGATCCGCCTGTTCACTCTGGGCGGGTGCATGAGGTGTAGACGACACACCATTATGCTCTGACAGAGAGATGAACCGGCTCAGGTCCTCGGGGATTGGGACATCGAGTTCTTCGTCTGCTGGCTGCTGGGATTTTCCTGATGGCGCGGCAGGCGGCGATTCCGGTGCAAAGACAGGAGCAGGTTCTTCGACTGCTGACTGCTGGGATTTTCGAAGTGACCACCAGTTGGCTGACGGGGACCCGGAATCCTTCTGGCCGGCTGGTTCATCCATGCTCTCTAGCGAAGCAGTGGACGTAGCGAGATCCGCTTGTTCACTTTGGGAGAGTGGATGAAGCATAGGTGACGCGCCATTCTGATCTGACAGAGAGGTGAACCAGCCCAGGTTCTCAGGGATTGGGACATCAAGAGCGTGTGCCAGCGCTCTCATCATGACAGAGGCGCTGGTGAAGCGCTCCGCCGGATCTTTAGCCAGGCTACGCAGAATGACATCCGATGCGGCCTGTGAGATGTTTGCGTTAATCGAGGCAGGTGAAGGCGGCATACTGCTGCTAAGGTCCATCATGATGTCGGCTGTACTCTCGTCCTCGAAAGGCAGCTTCCCAGTACAGATTTCATAGAGGATAACACCAAGAGAGTAAATATCACTGAGTTCGTTGCCAGAGGGGTGGTACAGAGCCTGCTCTGGCGCAATGTAGAGCGATGTACTGAGCTGGGAGTTGAACTTAGCTGTACTTGTCGCGAGCATTTTCGCTATACCAAAGTCGGTGAGCTTGGGTTCGCCCATCAGATTCCGCAGTAAGTATTGTTTATCCAGCAAGATATTGCTGGGCTTAATGTCGGCGTGAATCACTCCGTGCTGATGGGCATAGTCGATGGCTCCACCGATGGCCGTGAAGAGATGGACCATGTCGACAGCAGAAGGAAATTGTCCCGCGCGCGATGTGTAACGAATATAGTCAGCAAGGGTCTTCCCCTTGACATAGTTCATTATGATGTAAGCCTTCAGGTCATCGGATCCTTTAGGGCGAAAGACCTGGTAATCAAGAATCTTTACGATGTTGGGATGGCCTAGAGAAGATATCCCAGGCACTTCGCGCTTAAAACGTGTGATGAAGTCGGGATCGATCTGCAGATCTGGGTGGAGTAACTTCAAGACAACAGAACGCTTCGACTGCGTATCAAAAGCCTTCCAGACCTCAATTAAGCCCTTCTGTCCCAACAGCCGCTGCAATTCATACTTGCCGATAAGTCCTAAGACTCTACTCATGATAGCTTCCCTTCTTTACTTAG
>WNGP01000770.1_pt1 | contig 38258 bp, 35 predicted proteins | sample 5407671 | NCBI WGS metagenome assembly WNGP01 (sample SAMN13153381, study PRJNA577476) | soil metagenome | isolation source: 40 cm soil or saprolite under Garry oak tree replicate 2 | place: USA:California | collected 2016-06-15 | reverse complement strand
CGTCGATTCCTCCTGGTACTTCATGCGCTACGCATGTCCGGACGCGCCGACGGCCATGGTGGATGAGCGCGTCGATTATTGGCTTCCGGTGGACCAGTACATCGGCGGCATCGAGCACGCGATCCTGCACCTGCTCTATGCGCGCTTCTGGACCAAGGTGATGCGGGACCTCGGGCTCGTCAGATTCGGCGAGCCATTCACCCGGCTCCTCACCCAGGGCATGGTGCTCAACCACGTCTACTCGTACCAGCTCGAAGGCGGTCGCAAGCGCTACGTCAACCCCGCCGACGTCGACACGCGCCGCGGACCCGACGGCGCCGAGGTGTATGAGGCCGCGCTGCCCGACCTCGGCACCGTGCCTGTCACCCACGAGGGCCTCGGAAAGATGTCGAAGTCCGAGGGCAACGGCGTCGATCCCGAAGGTCTGGTCGAGCGCTTTGGCGCCGACACCGCGCGGCTCTTCATCATGTTCGCCTCGCCCCCCGAGCAGACGCTCGAATGGTCCGACGAGGGGGTGCAGGGGGCCGCGCGCTTCATCCGCCGCCTGTGGAATGCGGTGTACGAGCATGTGTCGGCCGGCGCCGCCCCGCCGCTCGAGCGCGGCGCGCTCACCCCGAAGCAGCGGGAGCTGCGGCGCGCCGCGCACCAGGCGCTCGCCAAGGCGACCGACGACATCGGCCGCCGGCGCAACTTCAACACCGCGATCGCCGCCATCATGGAGCTGCTGAACGCCGTCGGGCGGTTCGACGACCCCAGCCCGGCGGCAAGAGCGGTGCGCCACGAGGCGCTCTCGATCGCGACGGTGGTGCTCGCGCCCATCACGCCGCACGTGTGTCATGCGCTGTGGCAGGCGCTCGGGCACACGAGCGCGCTGATCGACGAGCCCTGGCCCGAGCCGGATGCGGCCGCGCTCGCGCAGGACATGCACACGATCGTGGTGCAGGTGAACGGCAAGCTCCGCGGACACATCAGCGTTCCGGTGAACTCGGATGAGGCCGCGGTGCGGCTTGCCGCGCTCGCCGACGACAAGGTGCGCAGATTCGTGGCCGACAAGCCGGTGAGACGCGTGATCGTCGTGCCCGGGAAGCTCGTCAACGTGGTCGTCTGATGAGCCCGCGACGCGCTGCCGCGCGCGGGGGCCCGGAGGGCGGGGTGCGGCCGCAAGGCGCGAGGCCGCCGGTCGTCTGGGCGCTGCTCATCGTGGCGGCGGCGCTCGCGAGCGCCTGCGGCTTTCACCTCCAGGGTCGCGTGCCGCTGCCCGACCCGGTGAGGACGCCGTACCTCGAGGCGCCCGACCGGCAGAGCGAATTCGTGCAGAGCCTGCGCCGCGCGCTGCTCTCGAGCGGCGCGCACCTGGCGCGCGAGAAGGACCAGGCCTCCGCCGTGGTCAGCATCGTGCGGGACAGTGTCACGCGGCGCGTGCTGTCGGTGTCCGGCACGAATCAACCGAATCAGTACGAGGTCACCTACACGATCGGCTTCGTGGTCACGGCCGGGAGCAGGGAGCTCCTCGCCCCGCAGGAGATCTCCGCCACGCGCAGCTACAGCTTCGACGAGCGGCTGCTGCTCGCCAAGGGTCACGAGGAAGACATCCTGCGCGAGGACATGGCGCGCGACCTCGCCGACATGGTCATGCGGCGGCTCGCGAGTCTTTAGGCGGCGTTGGTTCTGTCCGCTTTCGAACAGGGCAGTGTCCGGATCCGGACACGCCGCGTTCTTGCAGCGCTTGTTGGTGCCGGCAGGTCATTGAGGAGTTGAGCCGACTCGCTCTGGCATAGTGTGTGCAACGGACTGCGCATGGACATCGAGCGCAAGGACCTCAAACGCCGCAACACCCGCCGTCGTTGGCTGATCGGTACTGCGGCCGGCGCGCTGGCGTTGGCCGCCGTTGCCGGCGTCGGCCTGCTCGGGCCCGCACTTCCGCTGGTCGATCGCAACAGCGTCTGGATCGATACCGTCAAGCGTGGCCAGATGCTGCGCGAGGTGCGCGGTCAGGGGGTACTGAGCCCGAAGGAGATCCGCTGGATTACCGCTCGGACGGCCGCGACCGTCGAGCGGATCGGGATCAAACCCGGCGCCGTGGTCGCCGCCGACACCGTGCTCATGGAGCTCGGCAGCCCCGCAGCGACCGAGGAGCTCGAGAGCGCCCGTGCTGCCCTGGCCGCGGCGCGTGCAGACGCCGCCGCGAAGAGGATGGGCCTCGAAAACCAGCTGCTCGATGAGAAGTCACGCGTCGCGCAGATCCGCTCCGCCTATGCGCTGGCCCGCGCCAAGGTCGATGCCACCGAGGGACTCGCAAAGCAGGGAATCATCCCGGCGCTGACCTTCCGCGAGTACCAGCTGGACGCCGAGCAGCAGCAGACGCTGCTCGGGCTCGCCGCCGATCGCGTGGCGAAATCCGGGCAGACGCTGGTAGCGCAGATCGCGGCCGATGAAGCGCGCATCAAACAGCTCGAGACCGCTTACGCCTCGCGTGCCCGCCTCGCCGAGGCACTGCACGTCAAGGCCGGTACGACCGGTGTCCTGCAGTCCGTCGCAGTGCAGGAGGGTCAGGAGGTGGCGGCGGGGGCGAATCTCGCGCGTATCGCGCGGCCGGGCGAGCTGCGCGCTGAGCTCGAGGTTGCGGAGACGCAGGCCAAGGATGTGGGCGTGGGCCAGCGCGTCACGATCGACACGCGCACGGCGCTGGTCGCCGGTCGCGTCGAGCGCATCGATCCGGCCGTTCAGCGCGGTAGTGTCCAGGTCGACGTCGAGCTGCTCGGGCCGCTGCCGCCCGGGTCGCGTCCTGACTTGAGCGTGGACGGGACCATCGAGATCGAGCGCGTGCCCAACGCGGTTTACGTGGCGAGGCCGGCGATCGCGCGGCCTGACTCGCAGCTCAGGCTATTCCGGCTGAGTGCGGACGGCAAGAGCGCCGAGCGGGTGCCCGTGCGGTTCGGGCGCGCCTCGGTTGCCCTGATTGAGGTTTTAGAGGGGCTGGCGCCCGGCGACCGGGTGCTGCTCTCGGACACGTCGGTGTGGGACAAGTACGACAGGATACGACTGCGTTAGGTTGGAGGACAGCACCCCATGAGCCCATCCACCGGCGACCCGCGCTCATCCACCGGAGCGTCGCCCCTGATCACCCTGCGCGACGTCGGGAAGATCTTCTACAGCGACGAGCTGGAGACGCATGCGCTGTCAGGAGTCCATCTGACGATCGGGCGGGGCGAATACGTCGCGATCAGCGGGCCGTCGGGCTGCGGCAAGTCGACGCTGCTGGCGATCCTCGGCCTCCTCGACAGCCCGACCTCGGGCGAGTACCGGCTCAACGGCACGCCCGTGGGGGACATCGGCGCCGCCGGGCGGGCGCGCATCCGCAATCGCGAAGTCGGCTTCATCTTCCAGTCTTTCAATCTGATCGGTGATCTCACCGTGTACGAGAACGTGGAGCTGCCGCTGCGCCTGCGCCGCGCAAAGGACGGCGGGCCCTCGGGCCAGGAGTGTCGGCGCCGGGCTAACGATGCGCTCGAGCGCGTCGGCATGGCGCACCGGCTGCGCCACTATCCAGCGCAGCTCTCCGGCGGCCAGCAGCAGCGTGTCGCGGTAGCGCGCGCGCTCGTCGGCTCGCCGTCGATCCTGCTTGCGGACGAGCCGACCGGAAATCTCGATTCCGTCAACGGCGAATCGGTCATGGCGCTCCTCGGCGAGCTGCACCGCGGCGGGGCGACGCTGTGCATGGTCACGCACGATCCGCGCTACGCGCACTTCGCCGGGCGTGGTGTTCAGCTCTTCGACGGGCGCATCGTCGATGAATGGCGCGCGGGCGAATCGGGCCCGGGTGATTCAGTGACGCTGGGGCGCCGTCCTGGAGCCTCGGCCCGGGGCGCTGCGAACGCGAGCGCGGCACCGCCATGAGAAGCCTGGAGCACGATGCGCTCTATGTGCTGCGCCGTCTTGCGCGCGCGCCGGCTTTTGCGCTGACCTCGGTGACTCTGCTCGGGCTCGCCATCGCCGCGAGCGCGTGCGTATTCGCCGTGGTGTACTGCCTGCTCTGGAAGCCGCTGCCTTTTCCCGGGGCTGACCGGCTGGTCAGCGTGGCGCCGCATTGGATCAAGGAGAACTGGGAGGGACTCCTTACGTTCGAGACGCTGAACGAGTTCGCTCAGCAGCGCGAGCTCTTCGAGCGCTTCGCCGGAGCGACTCGTGGGAACCTCGAGCTCGAGAACGGCCCCGGCATCGAGCGGAGCGACCTGTCGACGGTATTCGCGGAGCTGGAGTTCTTCGGTCTCCTCGGGCTGCACCCTCTTGCCGGACGTCTCCCGAATGAGCTGGACGTACGGGCGCACGATCCCGGAAGTCTCCTCGTGTCGGGGGCGTTTGCCGCCGAGCGTTTTGGCAGCCCCGCCGCCGCGCTCGGCCAGGTGCTGCCGCTGCAGTTTGGCCAGTACCGCATCATCGGCGTGATGCCCGCCGACGTGCCGTTCGCCTCGTCCGCGAAACTCTGGGTGCCGGTGTCGCTATCCCCCGAAGGATTGAAGGAAAACCCCGTTCCCTGGGTCAGCAGAGGATGGGGCATCGGCCGGCTCGCCACAGGGGTGCGGGCCGTCGATGCCGGGGAGCGCCTGACGGCTCTGCTCCCGGTGCTTCAGGAAACCAGGAACTTCTCCGAGAGAAGTAACCTGCAGATCCGCGCGAGGTCGCTGCGAAGCCTGTGGCTGCCGCCGACGGGAGGCCTCGTCTTGAGGCTGATGCTGGGCACGGCGCTCCTCATCATGGCGATCACGGTCATCAACGCCTGCAACCTCTACATCGCGCGGCTCGCCTCCCGGGCGCACGAGAGTGCGCTGCTGGCCGCACTGGGAGCGAGCCCCGGAAGAGTGGCGCGGTTTCACCTGATCGAGGCGGCGCTCCTCGCATTCGCAGCGACCGGCCTCGGGCTCGCTCTTGCGCCCGCCGGGCTCAAGCTTCTCGGTCACTTTCGCCTCATGCCCGAAGAGGCGCCCTATCCCATCGCCATCGACGGCGCGACGCTGATCTTCGTCGCGCTGCTCGCCGGCGTGACGGCGGCGGCACTCAGCGCCAGCGCGCTGTGGCTGCAGAAAAGGGGCGGGCGTATCCACGAGACGCTGAAACAGAGCGGCAGCCGGCAGAGCGCGAGCGTGCGCGTCCGGTACACGCGTGTCGCGCTCACCGTCGCGCAGGTGGCCCTCACCGTGGTGCTCCTCTTCGGGTCGGGCCTGCTCGTGCGCAGCGCATATAGGCTCCTGAGCGAGGATTTCGGCTTCGATTCCGGAGGGCTCGTCGTTATCGGGCTCAACTTCGAAGCGGACGCGGACACTTACCACAAGTATGTGCAGCGAATGCGCGAGCTCGTTGCAACGCTCCCTGGCGTCGCGACGACGACACTGGCAGGCGCCTTCCCCTTCGGAAACCCGCAGTGGCTGCGGAGCTATCAGCCGCCGGGCATGACCGCACCGGAGCAGAGTCGATGGCCCATTGCCTTCCTGTACGAGAACATCGGGCCCAATTTCTTTTCGGTGTTCGGGCAGCCTCTCACTGCAGGCCGGCCCTTCATGCCCGAGGAGGCGCGCGCGCAGGCGCCACTGGCGATCGTGGATACGAGCTTCGTCAAGCGCCACTTTCCGGACGGCAGCGCCCTCGGCCACTCGTTCAAGATCAACCTCCCGTCCGGAGATCCCGATGACAAGGGAGTCGTGCGCGAGGTGACCATCGTCGGTATCGCCGGGCCGGTGAAGTCATTTGAGGGCCTGTCCGGGGGCGATGAGCGGCCGAAGGTCTACATGCCCGGGCTCGACGGCAACAACCTCCTCATCCGCACATCGATCGACCCGGAATCGCTCCGGCGCTCGCTCAAGAGCGTTGCGCACGAGCTGTCGCCGAAAGCGAGAATCGGAATGCACACGATGAGCGAGCAGCTCGCAGGCTTCGTGCACTTCCGGTACCGGCTGAACGGCCTGCTCGAGCTCCTGAGCGCCGTCACCCTCATCCTCGCAGGCACCGGGCTGTACGCGGTACTTAGCTTCTCCGTGCGCATGCGCATGCGCGAGCTCGGAGTGCGCCTCGCCCTCGGAGCGGACGGTGCGCGGCTGCGGCGCGAGGTGCTCGGGCAGGGGTTGAAGCTCGCCGCGATCGGTACACTCGCCGGGCTCCCACTCGCCTGGGCGATCTCCACGCTGCTCGCGCCGCAGCTCTATCGAGTCTCCCCACTCGACCCGGTGACGCTCGGTGGGGTGCTGGGCATCGTCACGATGGCCAGCGCGGCAGCCGCCTGGTGGCCGGCGCGTGAAGCGGCACGGATCGATCCCATGGGCGTGCTGCGCGTGGAATGATGCGGCGCACCCTCGTGGAGGTGTGCCGCAGTTGCCGCGGATTATGATGGCAGCGTATGACGGCTGACATTCCTGCTGTCCTCGTCGCCGATGACCAGCGCGACGTGCGCGACGCGCTGCGATTGCTCCTGAAATCCGCGGGCTACGAAGTGCATTGCGTCGAGTCCCCATCGGCCGCGCTCGCCACCGCCTCGGCCGAGCGCTTCGCGGTGGCGCTCATCGATCTCAACTACACGCGCGACACGACATCCGGCGAGGAAGGTCTGGCATTGCTCGCGGCGTTGAGGGAGATCGACGCGGAGCTGCCGGTGATCGTCATGACGGCCTGGGGCAGCATCGAGCTCGCGGTCGAGGCGATGCGCCGCGGCGCGGGCGACTTCATCGAGAAGCCCTGGGACAACGCGCGGCTCGCGAGCGTGCTGCGCAGCCAGATCGCTCTCGGCGAGGCCACCCGGCAGGCCGGGCGGCTTGGCGCGGAAAACACGCGACTGCGCGCCGAGAACAGACTCCTGCAGAGCGAGGACGCGCAGAGCTTCATCGCGACCGCCGAATCCATGCGGCCGGTGGTGGCGCTCATCGAGCGCGCGGCTCCAACCGATGCGAACGTGCTGATCCTTGGCGAGAACGGCACCGGCAAGGGGCTGCTCGCCGGTCGCATCCACGCCTTGTCGGGGCGTCGGGACCGCAGCTTCGTCAAAGTGAATATGGGGGGCATCGCCGAAAGCGTCTTCGAGTCGGAGATGTTTGGCCACGTGCGCGGCGCCTACACCGACGCCAAGACGGATCGCATGGGTCGGTGCGAGCTGGCCGATGGCGGCACACTGTTCCTCGATGAGGTCGCGAATCTCCCGCTCGCCCAGCAGCCGAAGCTCCTGCGGGTGCTCGAGGACGGGGAGTTCGAGCGGCTCGGTTCCTCGCGCACGACGAGAACCGATCTGCGCGTGATCTCGGCGACCAACGCCGATCTGGCCGCGGAAGTAGCCGCGGGACGCTTCCGCAAAGATCTCCTGTATCGGCTCAACACAGTGGAAGTGAAACTGCCGCCGCTACGCGAGCGGCGCGCGGATATCGTATCCCTTGCGAGGAGTTTTCTCGTGCGCAGCGCGCCGCGCTATGGGCGCGGAGCGATGCGTCTCTCGCCTGCCGCCGAGCGTGCCCTGGAATCCTATGCCTGGCCCGGCAACGTGCGCGAGCTGGCCCACGTGCTCGAGCGCGCGGTGCTCATGAGCACTCGGGATGTGATGGAGCCGGATGATCTGTGGCCGCCCGCGGTTCGAGCTCCCGAGCTCAGCGCGCGCGAGCCCGATGCGCCCGAGCCGGCCCAGCACGCGGCCGTGACGCTGGCGGACGCAGAAGAGGCTTTGGTCCGAGACACGTTGGATCGCTGCGAGGGCAACATCCTCAAGGCCGCCGAGCAGCTCGGCTTAAGCCGCGCTGCACTCTATCGGCGATTGCAGAAGTTCGGCCTGCGCGTCCCCGAGTGAGGCACACGCCCGAGGGACCGATGCACACCCGGCGCTACCAGACTCGGCTCCTTCTCGATGCGGCGACCGTCGCACTGCCGGGGCTGACTGCCTTGGGTCTGGCCGTGGCCGCTGGCCCACTCTCGATCGGCCGGATCGTGATCCTTGCCACACTCGCGGCTCTTTTGAGCTGGGTGCTTGCGATCCGGGCCCGTAACCGTGCGATCTATCCGTTGCACACGGCCTCGAACCTGCTCGCCGCGCTGCGTGCCGGGGACACCAGCCTGCGCGCTGCCGGCGCAGTACGCGACGATTCGTTCGGCGACGTCATGTGGGAGATCAATGCGCTGGCAGAGATGCTGCGGGCACAGCGCCTGCGGGTCGAGGAGGCCGACGCTCTGCTTGGGAAGGTGGTGGCGACGACCGACATTGCGCTCTTTGCATTCGACGCCGGGCGGCGGCTGAAGCTCGTCAACCCTGCAGGCGCGCAGCTCCTCGCGAGCGACCCCGCGCAGCTCCTCGGGTCCACCGTCACCTCACTCCAGCTGGATCTTCCCGACGACACGGGCGCATCGCACATCGCCGTGCGACAGTTTCCGGGCGGCGGCGGGCGCTATGAATTCCGCCGGCGGGTCTTTCGCGAGGGTGGCCTCGAGCATGAGCTCATCTCGGTGAGCGATTTGAGCCGCGCCCTGCGCGCGGAGGAGCGCTCGGCCTGGCAGCGCCTGATCCGCGTGCTTGGCCATGAAGTCAACAATTCGCTCACACCCATCAAGTCGATCGCGGCCACGCTCGCCGAGCTGAGCCGCCGCGAGCCGCCGCCCGGCGACTGGCGGGAAGATCTGTCCAGCGGACTCAAGCTGATCGGCCAGCGCGCGGATGCCCTGGCACGATTCCTGCTGGGCTACACGGCGCTCGCGCGGCTGCCGCCGCCTGCCAAGCGCGGCACCGATCTTGCGGCGCTGCTCGAGCGTGCTGCCCACCTGGAGCAACGGCTGCCTGTCACCGTCGCACCGCTGCCAGCGCTGCGTGCCGTGGTCGATCCCGATCAGATCGAGCAGTGTGTGATCAATCTGCTGCGCAACGCCGTAGATGCATCACTGCCCACGCAGGGTGCGGTGCGGCTAAGTCTCGCCAGCGCGCAAGACTTCGCCGTGATTGAAATCGAAGACGAGGGGCCAGGACTCGCCGCGGCCGACAACGTGTTCGTGCCATTTTTCACAACCAAGCCTGAGGGCTGCGGCATTGGACTCGCGCTTGCACGACAGATTGCCGAGGCGCACGGTGGCTCGCTGACACTCGAGAACCTCAAGCGCAAGTCCGGTTGTGTCGCGGCGCTGAGACTACCGCTGGAGACGAGTGTGCTCACTGTCGCCGGGAGTCGCGCGGGCGGATGACCGGTCCCGTCCGCCCGCACCCGTGACCGCAGCGCCCGCCGTGCTCCTGCTGAACGCCACCGATCGCGTGGCCCTGGCGCTGCTCCTGGCCCGCTACGGGATGCAGCTGACCCTCGTCGCCCCCGGGGAAGGCATTCCGGGATCCTACTGGGGGCACAGCGAGGCGGGCCTGAAGGCCGATCGCCTGTACGCGCGGCTCGACACCCCGGTGCATTCCGTGCTGCACGAGGCGAGTCACTACGTCTGCATGACTCCCGAGCGGCGCGCGGGCCTCGATCGGGATGCCGGCGGCGACGACCTCGAGGAGTCGGCGGTGTGCTATCTGCAGCTGCTGCTGGCGGACCAGCTGCCGGGCGTCGGGCGGGCGCGGCTGCTTTCTGACATGGACGCCTGGGGTTACAGCTTTCGTCTGGGCAGCACGCGTGCCTGGTTCGAAGGGGATGCCGCGGACGCGCGCCAGTGGCTGCGCGATCACGGTGTGATAGACGCCGAGGACCGGCCGACCGGCGCCCGGCCGCCGAGATGAACCAGCACGGCGATGAGCGCCATCGCCCACACGATGACAGCGCTCGAGGGCAGGTCGACCACGGCCGAGAGCGCCAGCCCCACGAGGTAACTCGCCAGCGCCAGCATGTAGCCGAGTAAGAGCTGGCGGCGCGGGGGATAGCGATAGGTGGCCACCGCCGGCACGATGAGACTCGTGAATACCAGATACACGCCGACCAGCTGCACCGAGATGGTCACCACGAACGCAAACAGCACGTAGAACCCGACGCGGCCGAGCCGCTCCCGATACCGGAACCAGGCGAGCAGGAAAATACCGGTCACGATGGCGGCGTGGACGAGCTGCCGAGGCGTGACCCACAGAATCTGGCCGGCGAGCAGATCCTTGAGATCCTCACCGCCGTGCGGATCGTTGGCGAGCAGCAGGATCTGCGCGGTCGAGGCGAGCACGAACAGCACCCCGATCAGCGCTTCCTGCGCCTCGGGGCGCTTGCGCTCGGTCCAGGTGAGGAGCAGCGCGCCCAGCAGCGCGGCGGCGGCTGCGGCGACCTGCGTGATCCAGCCGCCCGCGCCGAGGCCGGAGACGTGCGCGGCGATCACGCCAAGGCCCGCCACCTGTGCGATCGCGAGGTCGATGAACACGATCCCGCGCGCGAGCACCTGCTGCCCGAGCGGCACGTGCGACAGCACGACGAGAACGCCGGCAATGAGGGCCGGCCACAGGATGCTCAGATCCGCTTGCAGGGTACTCATTGATTGGCCGCCAGCAGCCGCTTGAGGGTGTCATCGAAGAGACCGAACAGGTCTTTGGCCTCGGGCGTGCCGCCCACCGTGTAAGGCAACAGCACCACCGGCACGTGGATGCGTTCCGCGAGCCACTCCGCAGCCCGCGGGTCGTTGTAGGCGTTGCGCAGGATCATCTTCGGCGGCGTGGCGGTGAGCTTGGTGACGAGCTCGGCGAGGTAGCCGGCGCTCGGGGGCACGCCCGGCTTGGGCTCGATGGAGGCGAGCTCGCGTATTCCGAGCCAGTGGCACAGGTAGGCCTGATCGCGGTGGATCACCGCGACCGGTACGCCGCGGAGCGGTGCAGCCTGCGCTTCCCACTTCAAGGTCGCCTGCTGCCAGCGCTTCTGAAAATCCTCACCGCGCGCGTCGTAGTACGCGGCATTCGCGGGGTCGACCAGCGCGAGGCGCGCGCTGAGCGCCTTGGCGATGATCGCGATGTTGTGCGCATCGAGTGTCACGTGCGGGTTGCCGAGCGGGTGGATGTCTCCCATCGAGCGGTCCACGGCGGAGGGCACCTCCAGCAGCGGCACGAGCGGGGCGGCCTCGAAATAGCCGGGTGCACCGGGCTGGATCTTGGAATTGCCCGAGTCCTGCAGCAGCACCGGCATCCAGCCGATCTCCAGGTCCGCGCCGGTGGCGACCACGAGATCGGCGCTGCGCGCCCGGGCCAGGAGGCTCGGTTTGGCGTCCACGCGGTGCACGTCCTGAAACGGGCTCGTCGCCGTGTACACGTTCACCTTGTCGCCACCGAGCTCGTTGACGAGGGAACCCCAGTCGGGTGTGGTCGCCAGTACCTTTAGCGCCGCCCGCGCCGGCGGCACGCCGGCGCAGAGCACCAGGAGGGCAAGCGAAAGCAAGCGGAGGTGTCGCGGCATGAGAATTCCTAGAACCTATGGGCGCCGTGCGCGCCGATGGCGAGGATGTACTGCAGCAGGAATTGCCGGTCGCGCGCGCTCGCACGGGCGTCGTCGAGCGCGTACTGCGCCCGGAAGCGCGAGAATTCGCTCAGGCTCCAGTCGATCATGAGCGTCGTGCGCTCGGGGGAGGCCGAGGCGAGCGTCGGGAAGGCAGTCAGCGGCAGGGCTCCGGAGCCGACGAGCCCAATGCCCGGGGTTCCGGAGCTCATCGAGTCGTAGCGCACCCCGGCGCGCCAGCGCTGGATGAACTCGTAGATCGCCTGCATGTACCAGCCGGACTGCGAGCTGCCGTACCCACCGACGAGATTCCGGCCGCTCAGATCGAAGGTGAGCTGCCCGTCCTCGGTGCGGTGCATCCATTCACCCTGCAGCTTGAACTGGTGGTGGGTCGGATCGCCGTGCGGTGCCCACTTCAGCGTGCCGTCGACGACCCAGGTGCGCGAAGTGCCGCTGAAGGCGTTGGTGAGGGGCGCGCCGAACTGATCCACGTCCTGATAGGCGCGTCCCGTGGAGCGCGCATCGAGCCATGACACCCCGGTGCGCCAGCTCGTGGAATCTCCGATATCGCCGCCGAGGTGCGCGAACAGCGCATCGCTCGCGAGCGAGTTGGCATTACGCTGCGTCCCGGGGAAGCTGCGGCCGCTGCCGGCCTCGGCCCCGAGCTCGAGGAAGTACTCGCTCGGCGCGAGCCAGCGGAGCTGCGCCCCGTCCTGCCCGAGCTGTGCGCCGCCGAAGAACGCCTGATACACCAGCGGTTGATCCGCGAAATCCCAGTTGTGCGAGTGAATCTCGTTGAGATAGCCGGTACCGGAGAAGAAACGTCCGCCCTTGAGCGTGAGGCCTTGGCCGAGCGCGAGCGTCTTGAAATACGCCTCTTCGATGTCGATGCTGTTGTCCCCCTGGATCGCGGCCGTCAGGTTTGCGAAGAAGTACGGATCGACGTTGGACGTGAACGTCAGCTCCGACTCGTCGAGATTGAAGCTGCGATTGCCCGGCCCTTCGCCCGTGGGCGGCGGAATGAAGCCGGCGATGCGGTAGCTCGCCGGATCCTGCGTGAGACTCGCATAGTTGCCCGTCAGGATCACCGAAACCGCGGGGTTGAAGGCCGTGAGATTGCTGCTGCGTGCCGGAGCCGCCGCATAGGGCGCCGCCGGCGCGGGCGTGGGGGCAGCGAGCGAAGCGGCGGAGGCGGCCGCGGCAGGGGCGTTGCGGGCCGCCACGTGACTCTCCAGCTCCCGAATGCGCACCTCGAGCGCCTGCACGCGCGCCGAGTAATCCGCCTTCAGCGCCTCGAGCTCGGTTCGCAGCGCCGCGACGTCATCAGGGGCGGCCTGCCCGGTATCGGGCCACCCCCAGCTGAACAACAGCAATGCCCCGGCAACGGGCGTGAGGTGCGGAGCCGCAGGTCCGCAGCGCCGCCCGGCGTCAGGAGCGACGCGCGCAGCGGGGAAATGAAACGTGAACATCAATCGGCTCCTCAAGAAATCCACGACAGCCGGCAACGCCGGTTTCGGCGCGGTTCACGCGCCGTGATCCCAAGTTGGAAACCGACGGTCCGAAGGCGCGCTCCGCGCGGCCTGCGCAGGGAGTGCGGCGGACCGTCAGCTCATGCTGGAAGTAGGGGAGGGCCGCGGGGCAGGTGAATGCCCACGGGGGAGCGCGTGGGCAGGACGATCTCGCGTCGCGACGGAGCAACGCGGACGACGAGCACGGGCTTGCCGATGACCTTGGGCTGCGCGGGCGAGCCCGTGCTGCCTGAGAAGTGCACGCACAGGTCGCAATGCGAGTGCTCGTGCGAGCGGTCGGTGATTCCGTGCACCGAATACGCGGCAGTGCACACGATCAGCGCGCAGGCGGCCAGGAGGGCCAGCCGGCGATTGCGACGCAAACCCGTGCTCAAGTCGTTGAATCTCCGCGAAACGAGGCGCCACAGGGTAGCCGTCGCGGGGCAGGTCGGCAACTGCGGTGCCCGAAGCTTCCGATCACTGCCCGCTCGGACGGCAGTTGAAGTCGTGCATCAGCATCAGCTTGACGACGAGCGAGTCCGTACCGCGGGTGAGTCCCCGACCGACCCCGAATTCGATCCCGTCGCCGCTTTCGCCGTAGTCGAGCACGGCGAAGAGCGTCTGCGAGCGCTCGGAGTGAGGGAGCAAGCGCTCGAGGGGTCCGAAATCGGCGTAGTGCTCGAGCGCCACGGCGACCCGCTCGCTGAGTGCGTACGCGGCGCGCGCCGCGGGAGCGAAGTCGAGCTTGCCGAAGCCGTTGAAGTCGGTTTCGAGGATCGGGTTCGCAATCACGTCGACGCGGCCGAGGTGCACGCCGACGATCGGCCGGATCTCGCCCGCAAAGCGGCTCGTCGCCCAGTGCGGCGTGTTGTAGCCGAGCTCGAAGTTGACGCCGTAGAAGAGCCGGCGCTCGTGAGCGTGCGGGCTGACGAAGAGCGCCCGGAGCTTCACGCCGTCGAACAGCAGCCGGCCGTCGCGGGTGAGCGTGTAGATCGGGAGATAGGTCCCCGCCTCGAACCATTCGGTCACGCCGTAGGCGAATTCGGGCACTCCGTTCAGCGCGTGCTCCGGCACGACGCCTCCCGGGATAATCGCCCGGGCGCGGCCCGAAGGGGTGAAGTTGTTGTGCCAGGTCAGGTTGAGGCGGCCGGGGGCGGTGATCTCGGCGTCGTAGACCTGAATCTCGTCAGTCTGTGCATGCGCCACGGGCGCCCACGAGAGCAGGCAGACGAGCAGAGCTGCGCATGGTGGCACTCCGCGGTACCCGGGCGTCTGCGGCCTACGCAGCGGCGCGACCCTTGCTTAAAGTGGCTCGAGGCATGATGCTGTCATTCTCACCCGTCCCACTCGCCCCACGCCATCATCGTCATGCGAGTGCATACAGGAACGACTGTCCGCTCCGCAGCGCGCCGCGCCCGCGGAGAGCACGCTTGAAGCTCACGCCCGAATCGCTGCGAGGCCACCTCGCTGAGAGGCTGCTGCCGGTCTATCTGATCTCGGGCGACGAGCCGCTGCTCGCGGGTGAGGCGGCTGATGCGGTGCGCACCGCGGCCCGCAGCGCCGGCTTCAGCGAGCGCGAGGTGTACTTCATCGAGCGCGCCGGCGACTGGGATGAGGTACGCGCCGCCGCCGCCGCCCGCTCGCTCTTCGGCGCGCGCCGCGTGCTCGAGATCCGCCTTGCGAGCGCGAGGCCCGGAACCGCCGGCAACGCGACGCTCGTGGCGCTCACCGAGGCGCACGATCCCGACACGTTGTTCCTCCTGCTCGCGCCCCGACTCGATCGGGACGCCCAGGGCGCGGGCTGGGTGCGCGCGGTCGAGGCGCACGGCGCCTGGGTCCCGGTCTGGCCCGTGGACCCGGAGCGCCTGGTGGCGTGGCTCCGCAGCCGCTGCCGCAAGCTCGCGCTCGAGGCGAGCGATGAGGCACTCGAGCTCATCGCTTCCCGCACCGAGGGAAATCTGCTCGCAGCCCACCAGGAGCTCAGCCAGCTCGCTCTCCTCGCCGGCGGGGCGAGGCTGACGCCCGACATCGTGCTCGGGAGCGTGGCCGACAGCGCGCGTTTCGATGTCTCGCGCCTCGGCGAGGCGGTGCTCGCGGGCGAGACCGCGCGCGCGCTGCGCGTGCTCGGCGGGCTGCGAGCCGAAGGCACGGAGCCGACGCTCGTGCTGTGGGCGCTGACCCGGGCGCTGCGCGAGGTGTGGAGCGCCCGCGGGGGCGGCGCGGCGCCTCCCTGGCAGCGCCGCGGCGCGGCGCTCGGCAAGGCGCTGCGGCGCGCATCGTCCCTGCCGTTCACGGCGCTCGCGCAGCGCGCGGCGCGCACCGATCGCGTGATCAAGGGCCGCGTGCCGGGGGAGGCGTGGGACGAGCTGATGCTGCTCACGCTCGCGCTCGCCGCGCCGGCGGTCTGAAGCCATGCAACCGATCGGCGTCTTCGGCGGCACCTTCGATCCGATTCACTGCGGGCACCTCCGCACCGCCTATGAGCTGTGGCAGGAGCTCGAGCTCGCCGAAGTGCGTTTCGTGCCGACGGGCAGCCCGCCTCATCGGCCGCGGCTCTATGCGAGCCCCGAGCGGCGGCTCGAGATGGTGAGGGCGGCCGTGGCCGACCAGCCAAGCTTCGTGGTCGACGACCGCGAAGTGCGCCGCAGCGGCGTGTCGTACTCGGTGGACACGCTCACGGAGCTGCGCCGCGAGTTCCCGAACCGCTCGCTGTGCCTGCTGCTCGGGATGGATGCCTTCCTCGGCCTTCCCAACTGGCACCGCTGGCGGGAGCTACTGAGTCTCGCCCACATCGTCGTGGCCCGCCGCCCGGGGTGGCGGGCGCCGAGCAAGGGTCCGCTGGGCGAGGTTATGGTGGATCACGGCACCGGCACGATCCGGCTGCTGCACGAGAAGCCGGCCGGACACCTGTACGTGCACGCCGTGACGCAGCTCGAGATCTCCTCGACCGAGCTTCGTTCCCTCATCATCGCCGGCCGCGACCCGCGCTACCTGGTCCCCGACGAGGTGAGGCGGATCATCCTCGAGACGAGGTGCTATGCTGGACAGCAGGACCGTACCGCCCCTTGAGGCGCGACTCCAGGAGAACTCGCTTAAGCACATGACCACCCGCACACGCCTGCGCCCCCCCGAGGAGCGCGTCTCGCCGCTTCAGCTTGCCGTGACGACCGCGCTCGATGACATGAAGGCCGTGAATGTCAGGGTGCTGGACGTGCGGGAGCTGACCGATGTCTTCGACACCATGGTGATCGCCAGCGGCAACTCCGACCGCCACGTGCGCTCGATCGCCGAGCGCGTGGTGGAGAAGGCCAAGGCGGCAGGCTTCCGCCCGCTCGGCACCGAAGGCGCGCGCGACGGCGAGTGGGTGCTGGTCGATCTGCAGGACATCCTCGTGCACGTGATGCTCCCGAGGGTGCGCGAGTTCTACGGGCTCGAGCGCCTGTGGGAAGGCGGGCCGGCCCTCGCCGCCGTGGCCGTTTCGGCCGTCTCGGGCACGCGCCGGCGGCGAACCTCGCGGTAGAGGCCCGCTCGTGCGCGTGCGGGTGATCGCCGTGGGCACGCGCCTGCCGGCCTGGGTGCGCAGCGCCTGCGACGATTACCTCACGCGGCTCGCCTCGCGTCTCGCCGTCTCGCTGGTCGAGATCGAGCCCGGCCTGCGCACGGCCGGCGGCAGCGCAGTCAAGGCCGTCGCCGCCGAGGGCGAGCGGCTCCTGCGGGCGCTGGGACCTCGAGATCACGTGGCCGCTCTCGACGAGCGCGGCAGGGAGCTCTCGACGCGCGAGCTCGCCGCCTGGCTCGAGGGACGCATGCGCGAGGGGGAGGATCTCGCGTTCCTCATCGGCGGGCCCGACGGACTTGCGTCCGAGGTGCTGACACGGAGCGATTTCACCCTGTCGCTCTCGCGCCTGACGCTCCCGCATGCGCTGGCGCGCGTGCTGCTCACCGAGCAGCTCTACCGCGCGCACAGCCTCCTCACCCATCACCCTTACCACCGCGACTGATGCCAGCCGAGGACGACCCGACGCCGCTCCTATGCCTCGCCTCGGGCTCCCCCCGGCGCCGCGCGCTGCTCGAGCAGATCGGCGTGCCGCACGTGGTGAGGGCTGCGGACATCGACGAGACGGCGCTGCCCGGGGAGAGCCCGGCCGACTACGTGCGGCGCCTGGCGCTCGGCAAGTCGCTCGCCGTGCGCGCGCTCGGCGTGGCGCTCCCGGTGCTGGCCGCCGATACCGTCGTGGTGGTCGACGGCGAGCTCCTCGGCAAGCCCGCCGACGAAGACACGGGTGTCGCCATGCTCGAGCGACTCTCGGGCCGGACCCATCGGGTGCTGACCGCGGTGGCGCTCGCCCGCGCACGCGGCGCGCCGGGCGTGCGCCTCAGCGAGAGTGCGGTGCGCTTCCGCACCCTCACCCGCGCGGAATGCCTGGCCTACTGGCGCACCGGCGAGGGGCGCGACAAGGCCGGCGGCTACGCGATCCAGGGGCGCGGCGCGGTGTTCCTCGAACACCTCTCCGGGAGTTACTCCGGCGTCATGGGCCTGCCGCTCTTCGAGACGGCGGAGCTGCTCGCGGAAGCGGGCATTCCGTACTGGCCGCACGAGCCGCATTCCGGAGCCTGAAGCGTTGAGCATCGAGATCCTGGTCAACATCGCGCCGCGCGAGTCCCGCGCCGCCATCCTCGAGAACGGCGTGGTGCAGGAGATCCACATCGAGCGCTTGAGCCGCCGCGGGCTCGTGAGCAACCTGTACAAGGGGCGCGTATCGCGCGTGCTGCCCGGCATGCAGGCGGCGTTCGTCGAGATTGGTCTCGAGCGCACCGCGTTCCTGCACGCCGCGGACATCGCCGGGAGCGCCGCCGACGACACCGTGGTGGGCGCGCCGCTCGCGAGCGCGCCGCCGGTCGAGGACATCCGCCGCCTCGTGAGCGCCGGCGACGACATCCTCGTGCAGGTCATCAAGGACCCGATCGGCACCAAGGGAGCGCGGCTCAGCACCTTCGTCGCCCTGCCGTCGCGCTATCTGGTGTACCTGCCCCGCGGCGAATCGATCGGCGTGTCCTCGCGCATCGAGGACGAGGCCGAGCGCACGCGGTTGAAGACGGCGGTGGGGGAGCTCGTCGCCCCCGGCGCGGGCGGTGGCTACATCGTGCGCACCGCGGCACAGGGCGCCACGGCCGAGAGCCTGCGCGAGGACATGGCCTACCTCGCCAAGCTCTGGGAGCACGTGCGCGGGCGGGCCGTCGCCGCCCCTCCCGGCACGGTGGTGCACGAGGACCTGCCGCTGAGCCTGCGCGTGCTGCGCGATGAGCTCGCCCGCGGCGTGAGCCGGGTGCTCGTCGATTCGCCGCACGAGCACGAGCGCATGCAGGAGTTCGCCGCCACCTTCATGACGGGGACTGCGCCGGTGATCGAGCTCTACACGGGTCCCCGCCCGCTGTTCGACCTGAACGGCGTCGAGGAGGAGATCGCCAAGGCGCTCGATCGCAAGGTGCCGCTGAAGTCGGGAGGCCACCTGGTGATCGACCAGACCGAGGCCATGACCACCATCGACGTGAACACCGGCGCCTACGTGGGTCACCGCAACCTCGAGGAGACGATCTTCCGCACCAACCTCGAGGCCGCGGTCGGCATCGCCCGGCAGCTGCGGCTGCGCAATCTCGGCGGCATCATCATCATCGACTTCATCGACATGCGCGACGAGCCGCACCGGCGCGCGGTGCTCGCCGCCCTCGAGCGCGCCCTCGCCGGCGATCGCGCCCAGACCCACATCGTGAGCCTCTCGCCCCTCGGGCTGGTGGAGATGACCCGTAAGCGCACCCGCGAGAGCCTGGAACATCTGATGTGTCAGCCGTGTCCAAGCTGTGAAGGGCGCGGCTTCATCCGCACGCCCGAAACCGTGTGCAACGAGATTTTTCGGGAGATTGTGCGACAGAGCCGACAGTTTGCCAGTCGCGAGCTGCTGATACTGGCCCACCAGGACGTCGTGGATCGCCTCCTGGACGAGGAGTCCGCCACCCTCGGCGAGCTCGAGACACAGGTCGGACGTCCGATCCGCCTGCAGGTCGAGGCCCTCTACGGCGTCGATCACTACGACGTAGTACTCGTTTGAGGAATTGGGTTTGGATGTTGCGCCGCTCACGGCTGATGCCGGGCCGGTCGCCCCTGGCGCCGGAGACGCCGAGGAGCGCCCGCGCGGACGGCGGCTGCGCCTCGTGGCGTGGGCGGCGGGCGTTGTCGCCATCCTCGGCGCGGTGGCGCTCACCGCGTGGGAGCTGGCCGCGGCGCGCGTGCCGCAGCACCGCGCCGCACTCGAGGCGCTGATCCGCGAGCACACCGGACTCGACGTCGGCTTCAGAGAGCTCACCGTTCGCTGGGGCTGGTACGGTCCTGAAGCCGTGTTCCACCGCGTCGTGCTCGGCGAGCCCGGGGGGGGCGGTGTGCTGCTGCGGGCCCCGAGACTCGTCGTGGGGCTCGACACCTGGCGGATGCTCCGCAGCGGCGAGCTCGCGGTGGCGCGCATCACGCTCGTCGAGCCCGACATCGATCTCGGCACCGGCGCCGCGCTCCGCCCGGGCGCGCATCGCTCGCAGGCCGGTCACGACTCGGTGCTCGCCGCCGGTGCGCGGCTCCTGGCGCGCTGGCGGGGCGGCCGGATCGAGCTCGAGGGCGGGACGCTCCATTGGCCGATGCCGGGCGCGCTGCCCCTCACGGTGGGTGTGCAGCACGCGCAATTGCGCCGCCTCGCTGAACTCTGGGACGCGGACGTGCAGCTCCTGCTGCCGGCGAGTCTCGGCGAGAGCCTGCACTTGAGCGTGCAGATGCGCGGCGATCCCGCGGAGCCCCATGCCATGAGCGGGAGCCTCGGCTTCGATGGGCGCAGGCTCGAGTTCGGCGGCTGGCGTGAAGTGATCCGCGACCCGGGGGCCGAGCGCTATCTGCCCGGGGGCGGGCTCGGCAACCTCGAGCTGCACGCGGAGTTCGCGGACGGTCGGCTCCTGCGTGCCGACGGCAAGGTGCTCGCCGAGGGACTCGCGTGGCGGGGGCCGGCCGTCGCCGCCGAGTCGCTCGGCATCGGGCGGCTGCGTGGCGACTGGCAGCTCGCGCGTCGCGGCGAGGCGTGGCGCCTCGAAGCGCACGCGCTCGAGTCGGGCGAGCGAGCGCCGGCCGCCGTCAGCGCGAGCGTCGATGTGGCATCCGACGCGGAGAGTGCGCAGGGGCGCGTCGAATCGGTGCCGCTGCCGCTGCTCGCCGCCGTCGCGCGCTCCTTTGCGCCGCAGCTGCCGCTCGGGCAGCTGTCGCTCGAGGGAGTGGCGCACGAGCTCAGCTTCGACTGGAATGCGCGCCGCCCGGCGGGCGAGCGCCTCCGGACCTCCGCACGGCTCGAGGAGCTTTCGATCGCGAGCCTCTCGCACGAGCTCACCCTGACCGGGCTCACCGCTCAGCTCTCCGGAGTCGACGCGCGACTCACCCTGGACCTGCACGGTGAGCGCGCGCAGCTGCACGCGGTGCGTGCCGAGCCGGTCTCGCTCGAGGGTCTCGTGGTCGCCGCGCGCTTCGCCCTCGCCGCGGAACACGGCGGCTGGCAGCTGCGCACCGATGAGCTCGCGATCTCCCGCCCGGACCTCGCCCTCGCGGCGAGCGGGACGCTCGCGGCGGATGGCACCGGCGGCAAGCCCCGGGTCGCCGCACACGTCGCTCTCAAGCAGGCGGACGCGGTCCTCATCGCGAAGCTGCTGGGTCCCGGCGCGCTCGCCGCGCTCGGCGCGGCCTCCGCCGCGCAGCTTTCCACCGGCCGCATCGAGAACGCCGATCTCGAGTGGCGCGGTACGGTCGATCCCGCACGGGCGCCCTGGAGCGCCGCGGGGAGCGTATTCCGGGGCGCCTTCGAGCTGCGCGACGCCTCACTCGGCGGACTCGACCCCTGGCCCCAACTCGAGCATCTCGATGCGCACCTCGAGTGGCGCGGCCCGCGCGTTCACGCGGCCATCGCGGCGGGACAGGCGGGCACGTTCACACTCGCCGGCGCGAGCGCCGAATGGGACGCGCTCGGTGAGCGCCCCACGCACCTCGCGGCGCGGCTCACCGCGAGCGCGCAGCCGGCGCTCGCGTGGTTGCGCGCACACCGAGAGCTCGCCGCCTACGCACCGGGGATCGAGGACCTGGATCTGCGCGGGGACACGCGGCTCGATGTGGACGTGCTCGTGCCCGCCGCCGCCGGCGGATCCTCCACCCGCGCGAAATACGCGCCGCGCCCGCGCACCCGCATCAACGCCGTGCTCGACGGCGTGCGGCTGCGCGCGGTGGCCGGCCTGCCGCCGATCGATGCACTGCACGGCACGCTCGGCTTTGCGGACGGGCACCTGCAGCCCTCGCAGCTTTCCGGGCAGTGGCTCGGCGGCCCGGTCGCCTTGAGTGTCGCCGAGCGGCGCGACTCCGGCGCCACGGCACTCACGATTGCCGGGCGGGGCCTCGCGGAGACACGTCAGGCGCTGCTCGCGGCCGGGGCGAGCGACGATGCGATGCTCGAGGGCCACGCGGAGTGGACCGCGCTCCTCACGCTGTTGCCGGGCTCCGAGGGCTCGGGCCTGCGCTGGCGGGTGCGTGCCGATTCGAACCTGATCGGTGTCGCCAGTCGCCTGCCGGAGCCCTTCGCCAAGAGCGAGAGCGTCCCGCTTCCGCTGCGGGTCGAGCTGCAGGCCGGCGCCGATACCGGCCAGCTGCGCCTCGCCCTCGGTGAGCGGCTGCGCGCCACGGTGGCGCTCCATCGGAGCGGGGAGCTGTGGCGCATCGAGCGCGGCGCCGTGCATCTCGCGTCCACCGCGCCCTCGCTCCCCGAGGAGCCGGTCCTCACGCTCGAGGGCCGCATGAGCCGCCTCGATCTTCCGGCCTTGCTCGCGCTGTGGCGGCAGGCCGCGCGGGATGCCGCACTCCCCGCGCTGCGCGCCCGCCTGAGCGCGGCGCAGCTCGCGGTCGGCGCCCGCACCTATGACGAGGTGAGCGTGACCGCTGAGGCGGCACCCGGAGGAGGAACGCTCGAGCTCGAATCCGAGGGTCTCGCCGGCAGCGCGAGCTGGCCGGCGACGGTGGACGATTCGCATCCCGCGCTCGTGCACCTCTCGAGGCTCGACGCGCTGCAGCTCGGTGACGGAGCGCGGAGTGCGGGACTCGCCGCGGCCTTGGGTCCCGCCGCCCGGCTCTCGATCGACGATCTCGAGTGGCAGGGCCGCTCACTCGGCAGCCTCGCCGCCCAGCTCACTTTCCGCTCGGACGGCTTCGATGTCGGCGAGGCGAGGCTCGCCGGCGAGAACGAGGACTCGCGCGGGAGCCTCCACTGCCAGGACGGCAGCGCCTGCCGGGCCGAGTTCAGCCTCGACAGTCGCGACGCCGCCTCAACGCTCGCCGCCTTCGGCTTCCGGCCCGAGCTGGCCGCGAGCCGTGCGCGCCTCACGGGCGAGCTCGAATGGCCGCAAGCCGCGAGCCCGTCCCTTGCAACGCTCGCCGGGAGCCTCCATATGCGGCTCGAGCGAGGCGTCACCCGTACGGCCGCGGCGGCCGAGGGCGGGGTCCCACTGGCGCTCCTCACCGTCCCGGCTCTGACCGCCGGGATGCGCGCGGAGAATCGCGACGGGGTGCTGCCGGCCCTGGCCTTCTCGCGCCTCACGGCGGACTTCGAGCTGCGCGACGGGCAGGCGACGGTGGACCTGCACTTCGACGGGGACGCCGAGATCCTGGTGCGCGGTCGCACGGGACTACTGGCGCACGATTACGACGAGCAGGCGTGGATCCTGCGCGGCGAGCAGCGCCTGCCCGCTGCCGTACGTCGCCTGGGGCCCACCCCGAAGGTGGCGGCGGTGTGGCTGTCGCTGCGCGAGCTCTTTGCCGGGTCGGCGGACCGCACGCGGGCGGCGCTGCGCCTGCGGGGCACCTGGGAAGAGCCCATGGTGACGAGCGGGGATTGAGGTGACGGATGAAGGTTGCCGCCATACAGATGACCTCCGGACCCGACGTGACGGCGAACCTCGAGCAGGCTCGCGCGTTGCTCGAGGACGCGTCGGCGCGCGGCGCGCGCCTCGCCGCACTCCCTGAGAACTTCTCCTTCATGGGACTCAAGGACTCCGACAAGCGCGCCGTGGCGGAGACCGACGGCTCGGGTCCCGTGCAGGAATTCCTCGCCGCGACCGCGCGAGGGCTGCGCCTGTGGATCGTCGGCGGCACGGTGCCGCTGCGCGCCGGCGGCGACGGGCGGGTGGCCGCCGCCTCGCTGGTCTACGACGGCGACGGACGGCGCGTCGCGCGCTACGACAAGATTCACCTGTTCGACGTCGACATTCCCGGGCGTGAGGAGAGCTACCGCGAGTCGGCACACGTCGCTCCCGGCTCCGCGGCCACCGTGGTCGATACCCCGGTCGGAAGGCTCGGGCTCTCGGTGTGCTACGACGTGCGATTCCCGGAGCTCTACCGCCACCTGAGTGCCGCCGGCGCGCAGCTGCTCGCGGTGCCTTCCGCCTTCACCAGCCCCACCGGGCGGGCGCACTGGGAGCCGCTGCTGCGGGCCCGGGCGATCGAGAATCTCTGTTATGTTGTGGCGCCGGCCCAGTCCGGCTTCCATCCGAGTGGACGCGAGACCTACGGCGACAGCATGATCGTGGACTACTGGGGACGGGTCTTGCAGCGCGTGCCGCGCGGTCGCGGCTGCGCCGTGGCGGAGGTGGAGCTGGAGCGTCAGATGGGCGTGCGCGAGAGTTTCCCGGCGCTGCTGCACCGCGCCTTCACTGAGGGTTCCGCGGATGAGTGATTCGCCGCTTGCCGATCCGCTGCACCTCGCCCGCGAGCTGATCCTCCGGCCGAGCGGCCTGGACGACGGGCGCCTCGATCGGGTGTTCGGCGAAGTGCTCACGCACTCGGTGGACTTCGCCGACCTGTACTTCCAGCTCACGCACCAGGAGTCCTGGTCGCTCGAGGACGGCATGGTGAAGGACGGCACCGCGAGCATCGAGCAGGGCGTGGGCGTGCGGGCGCTCGCCGGGGAGAAGACCGGATTCGCCTACTCGGACGAGATCGTGCTGCCCGCGCTCGAGGAGGCCTCGCGGGCCGCGCGCGCCATCGCGGTGCTCGGGGGGCCGCGGCGCGTCAGCCCCTGGCACCCGCAGACCGGGCACCGGCTGTATCTGCCCGCGGACCCCGCGGCCGCGCTCGCCACCCACGACAAGGTCGCCTGGCTCGAACGCGTCGATCGCGAGGCGCGGCGCGTCGATCCGCGCGTCGTGCACGTCACGGCGAGCTTGGTCGCGGTGCACGAGGTGGTGCTCGTCGCCACGAGCGAAGGCAAGCTCGCCGCGGACGTGCGGCCGCTCGTGCGCTTCAACGTCTCGGTGCTGGTCGAGCAGGGCGGCCGCCGCGAGCAGGGTTACGCCGGCGCCGGCGGTCGCTACTCGCTCGCGGAGCTCGTGGCGGACGACCGGCCGCTCGCGCTCGCCCGCGAGGCCGCGCGCCAGGCGCTCGTCAATCTCGACGCGCGCCCGGCGCCCGCCGGCACCACGACCGTGGTGCTCGGCCCCGGCTGGCCGGGGATCCTGCTGCACGAGGCGATCGGCCACGGGTTGGAGGGCGACTTCAACCGCAAGGGCACCTCGGCATTCGCCGGCCGCATCGGCGAGCGCGTCGCGGCGCCCGAGTGCACCGTGGTCGACGACGGCACGCTCTCGCGCCGGCGCGGCTCGCTCAACATCGACGACGAGGGCACGCCGACCCAGTGCACGACGCTCATCGAGAACGGCGTGCTGCGCGGCTACATGCAGGATCGCCTCAACGCCCGCCTGATGGGCGTGCCGCCGACCGGCAACGGCCGGCGCGAATCGTTCGCGCACATGACGCTGCCGCGCATGACCAACACTTACATGCGTCCAGGCCCCCATGCACCCGAGGAGATCATCCGCTCGGTGCGGCGCGGCATCTACGCGGTCAACTTCGGCGGCGGGCAGGTGGACATCACCTCCGGCAAGTTCGTGTTCTCGGCGAGCGAGGCCTACGCCATCGAGAACGGCCGCGTGGGCGCTCCGTTGAAGGGCGCAACCCTCATCGGCAACGGTCCGGACGTGCTGACGCGGGTGTCCATGGTCGGCAACGACCTGAAGCTCGACGACGGAGTCGGAACCTGCGGCAAGGACGGACAGAGCGTGCCGGTCGGCGTCGGGCAGCCGACGCTCAAGATCGAGGGACTCACGGTCGGCGGCACCGCCACTGTCGCAGCGCGGAGTCATGTACAGACTCCGCACTTGCGGCTACATAATCGATTCACGATCGAAGCTGTGAATCTCCACACACCCGCGAGGGTCGCGAGTCCGTAACGTGCATCGTGAGTCGCCCACACAAGGAATTCTGATGATGATGACCGCCGACGACGCCACTCTCGAGTCCCCGCAGCTGAAGTTCCCTGCGGAGCTTCTCGCCGAAGTCAGCCGTCGCAACGCCGCGCAAAAGACTGACTTTCGCGTCGAAGGCTGGAAGCCGACCCTCCTCGAGCGCATCGCGAGGCTCTTCGGTCTGGTCTGACCGCACGTTCGTGAGCTCGGCCGTTCCAACATGGGGGCCGGGCGCGATACACTGGGCGGATGGCTCGCCGCCACTTCTCACGGCCCGTTTACGCAGGATTGCCCTGGTTTTACATAAGCTTCGGCATCGTAGCGCTCATCGCGAGCTATCTGCTCGCCGCGCGCGGCGCGCTGAGTCTCACGGTCGGCCTGCTGGGATTTCTGACGCTGCTCGGCGGGATCGTCGTGCTGCTGCGGCGACGCGACTACCGACAGCTGCGATCCGAGTACGCGAATCCCGATTATCTGAGCGGGAACGATCCGCCCTGAGAGCTACTTGAGGGGCGCCGGCTCGTCCGCCGGCGCCGTACGCTCGGTGACGGCGGTCCGGTCCGCGGACGGCGGACGCTCCGCACGCTTGCGATCCGCGCCCGCGGCCGCCGCGGGGGCTCCCGCGGGGCTGTGCCGCCCGGGTGCCGTCTCGCTGAACGAGACGCCGCCCGATGCCGGGTCGGCGAAGGCGCCACGGCCGCGCGCCGCACGCTCGTCCACGTAGATCAATTCATGCTTGCCGACCAGGACGACATCGCCGTCGTTCAGGTGATGGCGGCGCACGCGAGCGGCCTTCACGTAGATCCCGTTGGTGCTGTTCAGGTCCTCGATGTGGCACGAATGGGCCGTGGTGATCACCTGGCAGTGATGACGGCTGATGAAGCGGCTGTCGATCTGCACGTCGTTGTCGGGCGTGCGGCCGATGATGACCCGCCCGATCCGTAGCGGGATCTCCTGGACGGTGCGTCCCTCGGTCGCCACCAGCAGCCGTGCAACCGTGGTGCCGGGCTCGGCGCCGGAGGCGGCGGCGGCGAGTGCGGTCTCGGGCTCGGACTGCGGCTGCTGCGGCGGCTGCTGCGGCGGCTGCTGCTGCGTCGGCTGCTGCTGCGTCGTCGTCGTCGGCGGCGGCGGCCGGGGGCGAGCGCTGTACTCGACCCACTGGAGCTCCCGCACGGCACTGATGATGTCGGCGCGCGTGACGGCGCCGCGGTCGGCGGTGTAGGCCGCCATCATGGCCGTGTCGCACAGCGTATTGATGAGGCGCGGCACGCCGCCGCAGTAACGATACACCTCCGTGTACGTATCGGGCGCGAAGATCTCGCGGTCGCCGGCCCCGGCGACGTCGAGGCGGTGCTGGATGTAGCTCTTGGTCTCCACCTCCGAAAGCGTCTGCAGGTGAAAGCGCAGCCGCACGCGCTGCATGAGCTGTGCGAGCTCGGGCGCGTCGAGCTTGTCGTTGAGCTCGGGTTGCCCGGCGAGAATGATCCGCAACACCTTGTCCTTGGTGGTCTCGACACCCGACAGCAGGCGGATCTCCTCCAGCACGCGCATGGTGAGGTTTTGCGCCTCGTCGACGATCAGCAGCACCTTGCGCCCGGCGGCGTACTGCTCGACGAGGAAATTATTGATCGTGCCGATGAGCTCGTCCTTGCGCATCTTGAAGGGCGAGAAGCCGAACTGCAGGAGCACCGCCTGCAGGAAATCGATGGCCGAGACCTGGGTCTGATTGATCTGCGCCACCACCACGTCCGGCGGCACTTCCTTCAGGAACGACTCGATCAGCGTGGTCTTGCCCGAGCCGATCTCCCCGGTGATCACCACGAAGCCGTCGGTGAACCAGAGGGTCGACTCCATGTACGCCTTGGCGCGGGCGTGCTGCTTCGAGAGGTACAGGAACTGGGGGTCCGGGCTCAGCCGGAACGGCAACTCCTTGAGCTTGAAGGGTTCTAGGTACATGCACTGGCTCGCAACCGATGTTACGGGATGCGAACGCCGACGGCCAAATCCTCGAGCAGCCGCGCGGTGCGCGCGTCGCGTCGCGCGGCGCTCGGCTCGACCAGCGTGCAATGGCCCACCTTGCGGTCCGGGCGCGGCCGCTTGCCGTAGTCGTGCAGGTGCACACCCGTATGGGCCAGGAGCGCCGCGCGCGGCGGCATCCGGCCAATGAGGTTGATCATGGCGCTGTGGCCGAGCGCGTGCGTGGCGCCGAGCGGCAGGCCGAGAATGGCGCGCAGATGATTCTCAAATTGACTCGTCGCCGCGCCCTCGATGGTCCAGTGACCGGAGTTGTGCACGCGCGGGGCCATCTCGTTGGCGATCAGCCGCCCGCGCCGCACGAAGAACTCGAGCGTCAGGATCCCGGTGTAGCGGAAATGCTCGAGCACGCGCGTCAGGTACGCCGCCGCCGCGCGCTGCCAGCGGCGCGGCCCGAAGGGCGCGCAGGTGAGCCGCAGGATGCCCCCGCCGTGAACGTTGCCGCACAGCGGGTAGATGCCGAGCTCGCCGCCGCGGCTGCGCGCGCCGATGATCGAGGCCTCACAATCGAACGGCACCCACTCCTCGTAGAGCAGCGGCGCCCTGCCGAGCCGGTCCCAGGCGCGCTCCGCGTCGGCGCCCGTGCGGATCACCGCCTGACCCTTGCCGTCGTAGCCGAGGCGGCGCGTCTTGAGCATGCCGGGCACGCCGATCCCGGCGATCGCGCGCGCGAGCTCCGCGCGCGAGCTCACCGCTCGCCAGCGCGTGGTCGGAATCTTCAGCCGCTCGAACAGTCGTTTCTCCGCCACCCGGTCCTGGCCGGCCGCGAGTGCCGCGATCGGTGGACAGATGCGCGCCCCGTGCAGCCGCGCCACCTCGCGCAGGCTCGCCGCCGGCACGTTCTCCCAGTCGAAAGTCAGCACCTCGCAGCGGCGCGCGAGCACGCGCAGGAGCCTCCGGTCGGTGAAGGCACCGGTGAGGAGCGGCGCCACGGCGCCCGCGGGCGCCTCGCGCGAGGGATCCAGACACAGGAAGTCGAGGCCGAGCGGATAGCCGGCCAAAGCGAGCATGCGGCCGAGCTGGCCGGCGCCCACGATGCCGACGGTCATGAGCGCGGGGTCGCGCGCGGGTCGGGATTGCGGAGCACCCCGAGGGTCTGCCGCTCGCGATAGGCCTCGAGCGCGGTGGCGATCTCGGGGTGGCGGTTGGCGAGGATGGCCGCGGCGCAGAGCGCTGCGTTGGCGGCGCCGGCCGCTCCGATCGCGAACGTCGCGACCGGAACTCCCGCCGGCATCTGCACGATCGACAGCAGCGAGTCGAGTCCGCCGAGCGATTTCGACTGGACCGGCACCCCGAGCACCGGCAGGAGGGTCTTGGCGGCCGTCATGCCCGGCAGATGCGCCGCACCGCCCGCGCCGGCGATCAGCACTTCGAGGCCCCGCGCGCGCGCTCCGGAGGCGTATTCGAACAGCAGGTCGGGCGTGCGGTGGGCGGACACGACGCGCACCTCGTAGGGCACTGCGAGCGTATCCAACAGCTCGGCGGCGGACTGCATCGTCTCCCAGTCGGACGATGAGCCCATGATGATGCCGACCAGCGGTGTCATCGCGGCATTGTATCGAACAATGCGCGCAAAGCGCGAAACAGCTCCCGCGCCGCACCGGCGCGGCTGCCGGGGCGCACGTGCTCGGCGCGGGCGGCCTCGATGCGCCGCGCCCATTCGTCCCGGTCGATCTGCGGGTGCCGGCGCGAGAGCTCGGTGAGCGCGGGCGGCCCTTCCGCGATCAGTCGCTCGCGCCAGGCGGTGATCTGCCTGAAGCGCTCGGCGTCGCGGCGGGTGCGCGCATCGCGGGTAGCGAGCGCGGCGCGGATCGATTCGAGGTCGACCTCGCGCATGAGCCTGCCGATATACTGACGCTGGCGCACGGCGGCGGCGCGGCTGGTGATGCGCCGCGCCGCGCGAATCGCCTCAAGGAGCGCTTCCGGGAGTTCGAGCGCTTCGAGCTCGGCATCGCGGAGCGCCGTGAGCGCCTCGCCCAGATCCTGGGCGGCGTGCGCGGCGCGCTTGCGCGCGCTCTTGCTCGGAGGCTCTGCCCCGGCCTCATGGGCCTTGCGGTCGTCGTGCGGTATCACAGGCTTGCACAGCTCGGGCGTGAGCTACAATTTAAGCCCAACGCCCCCATCAATCACCCACGATGCAAACGCAGTCCGTATCCCGTGAAATCCAGCCCCTCGCCGACGTGGCGAGCCTCGCGCTCGAGGAGGCGCGCCGCCAGGGCGCGTCCGAGTGCGAGGCCGACGCCTCGCTCGGCCGGGGGCTGTCGGTGAGCGTGCGCCTGCGCGAGGTCGACACCCTCGAGCACCAGCGCGACCGCGGACTCGCGGTGACGGTGTATTTCGGCAAGCGCAAGGGCTCGGCGAGCACCGCGGATCTCTCGACGAGCGCGGTGCGCGAGACCGTGGAGAAGGCCTGCGCCATCGCCCGCTACACGGCCGAGGATCCGTACGCGGGACTCGTGGAGCCCGAGGCGCTGGCGCGCGAGATTCCCGATCTCGATCTCGATCATCCCTGGGACGTCACGCCCGAGCGCGCGATCGAGCTGGCGCGCGAATGCGAGGCCGCCGGACTCGCAGTGGATCCGCGCCTCGCCAACTCCGAGGGCGCCGCCGTCAACAGCCAGCGCCAGACCGGGGTCTACGGCAACTCGCTCGGCTTCCTCGCCGGTTACTCCGCCACCAGCCACTCGGTGAGCTGCACGCTGATCGCCGAGGCGGGTGAGGACATGCAGCGCGATTACTGGTTCACCGTCGCGCGCGACCCGGCCGACCTCGAGGCTGTCGCCAGCGTCGGCCGCACCGCCGGTGAGCGGGCGCTCGCCCGCCTCGGCGCACGCCGGCTCACGACGCGCAAGGTGCCGGTCGCCTTCAACCCCGACATGTCGCGGGGCCTCTTCCGGCACTTCATCGGCGCGATCAGCGGCACCAGCCAGTACCGCAAGTCGTCGTTCCTCCTCAACTCCGCCGGCGAGCAGATCTTCCCCGCGTTCCTCGAGATGCTCGAGCGGCCGCACATCCCCAGGGGCCTCGCCAGCAGCCCCTTCGACCAGGAGGGCGCGGCCACGCGCGATCGCGAGCTGGTGCGCGACGGCGTGCTCGGCGGCTACGTGCTCGGGAGTTACTCCGCGCGGCGCCTCGGGCTCAAGACGACGGGCAACGCGGGCGGCGCACACAACCTCCTCGTCAGAAGTCAGGAGGGAGCGCTCGATCCGAAGGCTTTCCTCGGGCGCCTCGGCACCGGGCTCCTGGTGACTGAGCTCATGGGCCACGGGGTGAACGGCGTCACCGGCGATTACTCGCGCGGCGCGAGCGGCTTCTGGGTGGAGCAGGGTGCGATCGCCTACCCGGTGCACGAGATCACCATCGCCGGAAACCTGAAGCCCATGTACCGGCACATCGTGGCGCTCGGCGATGACGTCGACGTGCGCGGTGGCATCCGCACGGGCTCGTTGCTCCTCGACGAGATGACAGTCGCCGGCGAGTGACCGACAGCGGCCGGCTTGTCGCCGCCTCGTCCGCCTACTTCGATACGCCCGATTGCCGCGGCGCGAGCTGCAGCGCCGGACGCGTGGCCTCATCGACCAGCTCGCCGAGCGTGAGCTCGCCGCAGCGGTGACGGCGCGCCTCATCGAGCCCGGCGAGCAGGCGGTCGACCGCGGGGATCGGCAGCTGGCGCGGGGCGACGTGCCCGCTCCCCTGACGGCGCGCGATGTCGAGGATCTCCTGCACGCGGATGTTGCGGATATCGCGCGCCGGCAGCAGCTCGCCCCGCTCCGTGACGACCAGGAGCCCGGCGCGCTCGAGGGATGTGGCCATCTGCGCGACCGCGATGCCCGGCAGCCCGAGCTCGGCCGCGAGTCGACTGACGCTCCAGAGCCGGGAGCCGGCGGCGTGCGCACGGCCCACGAAGTACATGAGCCGGAGCGAGAGCTCCTCGAGCTCCGCGGCCGAGAGCCGCAGCGGCTGCAGCCCGAGCCGCAGATACGCGGGGTTCTGCACGTAGAACGACAGCTGCGCGCCCGCGAGCAGGATCAGCCAGCCGAAATAGGTCCACAGCAGCGCCGCCACCACCACCGCGAATCCGGCGTACACCAGCGTGAGGCGCGTCGAGTAGACGACGAACGCCGTGAACGTCTTGCCGACCGCGGCCCACAGCACGCCGCCGACCAGCGCCCCGGTGAGCGCCGCGCGCCACTGCACGCGCGTGTTGGGGATCATCAGATAGGCGGCCGTGAAGAACGCCGTCACCATCACGTAGGGCGCGAGAGCGATGCCCGTGCCGCGCAGGCGGTGCAGCAGCGGCAGGCGCGCCATCTCCTGCAGCGGCGCGCTGGAGAGCGCCGCGTGCGAGAGCCCGATGAAGCCCACCAGCAGCACCGGGCCGGCGATGAGAAGGCTCGTGTATTCGGCGAGGCGCCGCGCGAAGCCGCGCGGCTGCTCGACGTGCCAGAGGAAGTTGAAGCTGTCCTCGACTTTCTTGATGGTGCCGACCAGTGTCCAGGCGAGGAGGGCGAGTCCCACGGAGCCGACCAGGCCGCTGCTCACGTGGCTCGCGAACTGCACCACGCGGTTGGTGAGCTCGGTGGCCGCCGCGCCGCCCACCGGGCTGAAGAACTCGTAGACGATCGGCTCGAGGTCGTGGTGGCCGCCGAATGCCTTGAGTATCGCGAAACTGAAGGCGAGGAGCGGAATGAGCGACAGGAGCGTCGTGTACACGAGACTCATGGCGCGCAGGTTGATCTCCCCGCGCGCCAGGTCGCGCACCACCGCGTACGGATAGCGCAGGAGGCGCCGGCACTGCCCGAGCAGGCCGGCGCTTCCGGCGGCCGGCCCGAAGAGCCACCTGTCCAGCAGTGCCCAGATGCGCGTCCACATGCCTTAAGGATACAGTGCCCGGCGCTTGCGGTGCGGTACCCATGACGGCAGCTTCAGGATTCCCACGACGGATCGTATGCCTGACCGAGGAGACGACCGAGACGCTCTATCGGCTTGGCGAGGACTGGCGCATCGTCGGCATCTCCGGCTTCACCGTGCGCCCGCCCCGCGCGCGGCGCGAGAAGCCGCGGGTGTCGGCGTTCACCAGCGCCCGCATCGAGCGCATCGTGGCGCTCGCGCCGGATCTTGTGCTCGGGTTCTCGGACCTGCAGGCCGACATCGCCGCCGAGCTGGTGCGCGCCGGAATCGAGGTGCACGTCTTCAACCACCGCAGCGTCGAGGACATTCTGCGCATGATCCGCACGCTCGGCGGCATGATCGGCTGTCAGGTGAAGGCGCAGGCACTGGTCGATGAGCTCGAGGCGGGCCTCGAGCAGGTGCGCGAGCGTGCCGCGCGGCTCGCCCGCCGTCCGCGCGTGTATTTCGAGGAATGGGACGATCCCCTGATCAGCGGCATCCGCTGGGTGTCGGAGCTCATCGACCTGGCCGGCGGCGAGGACTGCTTCCCCGAGCTCGCGCACCAGGCGCTGGGGCGCAATCGCATCATCGCCGATCCGGGCGAAGTGCCCCGGCGCGCGCCCGACATCGTGCTCGGCTCCTGGTGCGGCAAGAAGTTCCAGCCGCAGCGCGTCGCCGCGCGCCCGGGGTGGGACGCCATCCCTGCGGTGCGCGGGGGTTACGTCCGCGAGATCAAGTCGTCGCTCATCCTGCAGCCGGGACCCGCGGCGCTCACCGACGGGGTGCGCGCGATCCAGGGTGTCATCGAGGAGTGGGCCGCGTCGCCCTAGCGGGGTCCCCGCGAAATCAAGCGTCTTGATGGACGGCAGTCACCTGCCGTTCGTGTAATGCTTGATTTCGTGGGGTGCATCAGGTCATGCCGCGCCGCTCGCGGACCAGCTCATAGGCTTCGATGATCTGCTGCGTGCGCTGCTTGGCGTGCGCCATCATCGACTCCGGCAGGCCATTCGCTTTCAGCTTGTCGGGATGGTGGCGGCTGAGCTGTCGGCGGTAGGCCTTGGCGAGCGCCTCATCGCTCGCACCGGCGTCCGTTCCCAGCACGCGGTAGGCTGCCTCGAGCGCCCGGTCCCGCGCCGCCGGGCTGGCGGGCGTCTCATCCGCTCGAAAGGCGCCGCGCCGGATGCGCGCCACCGCCTCGACGTGCACGAGCTCCAGCGGCGAGACGCCGAGGGAAGTCGCGACCCGCCCCATGAGCGGCCGCACCGGGCCTTCCAGGTTGTTGCCCTCGAGCGCGGCGCGCACCTGGATCTCGAGGAACACCCGCAGCAGATCCGGCCGCCCGCGGCAGGCGCCCCGGAGTGCGGCGAGCTCGCCACCGGGGTCGAAGTCCGGCTGCTTGCCCGCGGTGAAGCAGGCGATCGCCTCGCGCACCTGTGCGCCATCGAGGTGCAGCTCGTCCATGACGGCACGCGCGGCGCCGATCTCCTGCTCCGACACGCGCCCGTCGGCCTTGGCGAGGTAGCCCATGACGCGGAAAGTCGCGCGGAAGAAACGCTCGCCGATCGCGGCGGCGTCCCCGGATCCCGACCAGCGCGCCTGCAGCTCCTCGGCGTGCTCGTCGAACTGGTGACCCAGCAGCACCCCGAGCGCCGCTCCCATCGGGCCGAGAGCGACCGCACCCAGGAGGCCCCCGGTGAGTTTGCCGATCCATTTCATGATGCGCGCTCGAGGGCCGACGGGTGTGGGGATCCGAAAGCCTCGTTATAGTACCCAATGCATGCCGGCACCCGTCGTCTACCGTACCGAGCTGAAGGGACTCGAGCGCCTCCACGAGGGCAAGGTGCGCGACATCTACGCCGTCGACGAGCAGACGCTCCTCATCGTGACCACCGACAGGCTGTCGGCTTTCGACGTCGTGCTGCCCGACCCGATCCCCGACAAGGGGCGGGTGCTGAACGGCATCTCCAACTTCTGGTTCGCGCGCACCCGGCGCCTGGTGCCGAATCACCTGACCGGGCGGGAGCCCGTAGAGGTGGTGAAGGACGAGCGCGACCGCTCGCTCGTCGCCGGGCGCGCCGTGGTCGTGCGCCGCCTGAAGGCGCTCCCCATCGAAGCAGTGGTGCGCGGTTACCTCATCGGCTCGGGCTGGAAGGACTATCAGGCGAGCGGGCGGCTGTGCGGCATCGCGCTCCCTGCGGGACTCGAGCTGGCGGGGCGGCTGCCGCAGCCGCTGTTCACGCCCGCCACCAAGGCGCGAGCCGGCGCTCACGACGAGAACATCAGCTTCGAGGCCGCGGCGGCGCTCATCGGGCCCGAGCTCGCGGCCGGAGTGCGCGACGCCGCGCTCGAGCTCTATGCGTTCGCCTCCGAGCATGCGAGGAGCCGCGGCATCATCGTCGCCGACACCAAGTTCGAGTTCGGGGTCGACGCAGAGGGCAGCCTCACGCTCATCGATGAAGTGCTGACCCCGGACTCCTCGCGCTTCTGGCCGGCGGATAGCTATCGCGAGGGCGTCAGCCCGCCGAGCTTCGACAAGCAGTTCGTGCGCGACTATCTCGAGAGCCTCGACTGGAACAAGCAGGCCCCGGGGCCGAGGCTCCCGCCCGAGATCATCGCGCGCACGAGCGACAAGTACCGCGAAGCCCTTGCGCGGCTGACCGGCTGAAGGAGCATTCCCATGATGCCCGCCTGGATCGCGCCCTCGATTCTGTCCGCCGACTTCGCCCGGCTCGGGGCGGAGGTCGACGCGGTCGTCAGCGCCGGCGCCGATCTCATCCACTTCGACGTGATGGACAACCACTACGTGCCGAACCTCACCATCGGCCCGATGGCGTGCGAGGCGCTGCGCAGGCACGGCGTCAAGGCGCCGATCGACGTGCACCTCATGGTCCGTCCGGTCGATCGGATCGTGCCGGACTTCGCCGCCGCCGGCGCCACCTTCATCACCTTCCACCCGGAAGCGACCGAGCACGTCGATCGCACCATCGCACTCATCCGCGAGCACGGTTGCCGGCCGGGTCTCGTGTTCAATCCGGCGACGCCGCTCGACTATCTCGACTACACGCTCGAGCTCCTCGACATGGTGCTCATCATGTCCGTGAACCCCGGTTTCGGGGGCCAGCAGTTCATTCCAACCAGCCTGCGCAAGCTCACCGAGGCGCGCGCCCGAATCGATGCGGCAGGGCGGGCGGTGCGTCTCGAGGTCGACGGCGGGATCAGGGTCGACAACATCCGCGCCGCGGCGGAGGCCGGGGCGGACACCTTCGTGGCGGGATCGGCGATCTTCGGCAGCCGCGACTACGCGAAGACCATCCAGGAGATGCGCCGGCAGATTGCGACCGGGCCCGCGAGCGCGGTCAACCCGCGCGCGCGCCGCGCCCGATCCTGACGGCGCGGCTACTCGTCCTCGTCCTCGTCGTCTTCGTCCTCGTCGTCGGGCTCGACGGAGCTCGTGGCCCTCGTGGCGGCGGCCGGCTTCGCGGGCACGATGACCGGCCGCGTCTTCATCTTCGGCCGCGCGTTGAAGACGACGATGGTCTTGCCGGTGGCGCGCAGCAGTCCCTGCTCTTCGAGGACCTTGAGCACACGCCCCGCCATCTCGCGCGAGCAACCGACCAGGCGCGAGAGCTCCTGCCGGCTCACCTTGATCTGCATGCCTTCCGGGTGGGTCATGGCGTCCGGCTCGCCGCACAGGTCCATGATCGCGTGGGCTACGCGCCCGGTGACGTCGACGAAGGCGAGATCGCCCAGCTTGCGGTTGGTGCGGTCGAGGCGCGTCGCGAGCTGCGTGGCGAGCTCGAACACGAGCCCGGGGCTCTCGGCGGCGATCTGACGGAAACGCGGATAAGTCATCTCGGCGAGCTCGCACTGATTGCGCGTGCGGACCCAGGCGCTGCGCGTCGGCTGCTCGTAGAACAGGCCCATCTCGCCGAAGAACTGCCCGCGGTTGAGGTAGGCCAGCACCATCTCGTTGCCTTCCTCGTCCTCGATCATCACTTCCACCGAGCCGCTGATGATGTAATAGAGCACGTCGGGCAGGTCGCCGGCGTGTATGACCACGGTCTTGGACGGCACCGCGCGGATGCGGCAATAGCTCAGGAACCGGTTGATTGCCGGAATCTCGCTCAAGGGCTTGATGTTCTCTTCCATACCGGCTCCCCAGAGGTCACTAAACCCAGTAGGCGGCGCCTGTCATGACACGGGCGGTGTACCGCATGAGCGCGCGCACCGGTGCGGGCAACTGGGTGCCACCAGCCGCCGCGGCGGCCGCGCCGTGTGCGATCTCCTCCCCCCGCATAGCCTCCAGTATCGCACGGCTGCGCGTGTCGGCTGGCGGGAGTCTGCCGAGGTGATCGTCGAGATGCCCCTCGACCTGACGCTCGGTCTCGGCAACGAACCCCAGGCTGGCCCGATCGCCCAGGAGCGCGGTAGCGGCCCCGATGGCAAAGGACCCGGCGTACCAGAGCGGATTGAGCAGACTCGGTCTCGCTGCGAGCTCCTTCAGGCGCGTCTCGCACCACGCCAGATGATCGGACTCGGAGCTCGCCGCCGCCAGCAGCATCTCCCGCGTGGCGGCCGAGCGCGCAGCAAAGGCCTGGCCGTGATAGAGCGCCTGAGCCGCGAGTTCGCCTGCGTGGTTGACGCGCATCAGCGCGGCGCTGGCACGTCGCTCGGCCTCCGGCAGGGGATCGGGTGACCGTTCCGGCCCGCCGGGGAGGGGTCGCCTTGCCCGGGCGGGTGCGAAGACGGATCGCAATCCACGGTCAAGGGCGACGATCGCAGAGTCGAGAAGGCGACCGGACTCCATATACGTATGGCCCCTATTATAGGGGCATTTAAGCTGCGCCAAGCCCTTAGCCCGGGGACGGCGGCGCGCCACGCACCGCCTGAGCAGGCCGCTTTGCAATGCCGTACCCGCTTGAGTACACTTCCCCGCCTTTTTTTGGCCCCGACCGCGGGGCATCGCCGTAGATTGGGCGACCGCCACGAGAGAGCTATGAAGACCGTCTTTGCCAAGGCCGGTAGCGTCCGAGGTGACTGGTTCGTCGTCGACGCGAGCGACAAGACGCTCGGCCGGCTGGCCTCGCAGATCGCGCATCGCCTGAAGGGCAAGCACAAGGCTGACTACAGCCCGCACGTGGACATGGGCGACCACATCGTGGTGGTGAACGCGCAGAAGATCCGTGTCACGGGACGCAAGCTCTCCGACAAGATCTACTATCACCACACCGGCCACATCGGCGGCATCAAGTCGATCGCGCTCGAGAAGCTTCTCGACGAGCACCCCGAGCGGGCGATCCAGTTCGCGGTCAAGGGCATGCTGCCGAAGAACCCACTGGGCCGGCGCATGTTTAGAAAACTGCACGTGTTTGCGGGAGCCGAGCATCCCCACAAGGCGCAGCAGCCGAAGCCCCTCGAGATTCGATAGGACCGCGCATGGCAACGACCCAGCAGACTCACTACGGCACCGGACGTCGCAAGACCGCAACCGCGCGCGTGTACCTGAAACCCGGGAGTGGACGCATCACGGTGAACGATCGCTCGCTCGATGAGTTCTTCGGCCGGGAGACCGGCCGGATGATCGTGCGCCAGCCGCTCGAGGCCGTGAAGCTCTTGAGTCGCTTCGACATCGCCGTCAAGGTGGATGGCGGCGGCACCACGGGCCAGGCCGGAGCGATCCGCCACGGCATCACCCGCGCGCTCATCGAGTTCGACGAGAGCCTGCGCAAGCCGCTGCGGGATGCGGGCTTCGTGACACGCGACGCCCGGGAAGTCGAGCGCAAGAAGGTCGGTCGCCGCAAGGCCCGCCGCGGGACGCAGTACTCGAAGCGCTAGCTCGATCGGGCCTCGCTTGACGGTGGATTCCGTTTAAGCATGATTATTGAGGCTCGGTTTCGTGGGTCGTCTTTGGGGGATCGTCTAGCGGTAGGACAACGGACTCTGACTCCGTTTACCTAGGTTCGAATCCTAGTCCCCCAGCCAATTGAAGGGGGCCTGTCCAGATCGGCAGGCCCCTTTGTTTTGCCCGGTGCGAGCAGGGACGGCGTGCCAGGCCTGCGGCCAGGCTGTC
>WNGP01001530.1_pt1 | contig 38365 bp, 40 predicted proteins | sample 5407671 | NCBI WGS metagenome assembly WNGP01 (sample SAMN13153381, study PRJNA577476) | soil metagenome | isolation source: 40 cm soil or saprolite under Garry oak tree replicate 2 | place: USA:California | collected 2016-06-15 | reverse complement strand
CGAAGGCCGGAACTTCGGATCGCCCGTCTCCCGGAAGAGGACCTCCATCACGTCGAGGCCGATGTCGAGGCCGGTGTAATCGGCGAGCTCCAACGGACCCATCGGCATGTTCGTGCCGAGCTTCATCGCCTTGTCGATGTCCGCCGCGCTCGCGACGCCCTCCTGGAGGAGGTTGAACGCCTCGTTCATCATCGGCACGAGGAGGCGATTCACGACGAATCCCGGGGACTCCCTCACCTCGACGGGATCCTTGCCGAGCTGGCCGCATAGGTCCTTGACCAGCGCGATCGTCGCGTCGCTCGTCTCCGATCCTCGGATGACCTCGACGAGTTTCATGACCGGCGCGGGGTTGAAGAAGTGCATCCCCACCACGCGGTCCGCGCGCTTCGTCGCGTTCGCCATCTCCGTGATGCTCAAGGACGACGTATTCGAGGCGAACACGACCTCGGGCGGGCAGAGGCGGTCGAGCTCGGCGTAGAGCTCCTTCTTCACCTCCATCTTCTCGAAGACCGCCTCGATGACGACCTGCGCCCCCGCGACCGCCTCCTTCAGGTCGACGGCCCCGCGGATCTTCGAGAGGATCGCGTCCACCTCGACCTGGGTCATCTTGCCCCGCTCCACGCGCTTCGCGAGCGGCTCCTTGATCCGACGGAAGCCGCCGTCGACGAGACGCTGCTCGATGTCCCGCATCGTCACCGGGAACCCGGCCGCGGCGCACGCCTGGGCGATCCCCGCGCCCATCGTGCCCGCGCCGATCACCGCGATCTTTCGTACGTCCGTTGCGTTCATGGCCGCCACCGTCCCGCGCGGAGAACCGCACCGCGGACGTAAAGCCTGCGTTTATAAGGGATTGCGGTAGGCTCATATCTCCCCCGCCGTATGAGCGCGGCAGAGGAGCCCCGATGCAACGCCCTCCGAGGTCCCTCGTCCTGGCCTTGGCGATCGTCCTCGCCTTGGCGTCGATCGTGGCGGTCGCGCCTCGCGCGGCCGCGGCCCAGAACGGTCCCTCGTGGACCCAAGGCGATTTCTGGGTCTACACCCGCACCGCGGGCGGCGCGACGTCGACGGTCCGCGTCGACGTCAACGAGCGCACGACCCTCACCCTGACGTCGGGCACGTACAGCGTGTGGAACGTGACGACGACCACGACGGACGCCGGCGGCAACGCGACGGTCCAGAACAGCTGGATCCAGGAATCGAACCTCGGCCTCGCGAAGGCGAACTTCTCGACGATCTTCGGGGACGTGCAGGTGACGTTCGATCCGCCGCTCGCCCAGGCGGTCTTCCCCCTCTCCATCAACGCGCAGTGGTCCCTCAACACGACGGTCCGGCTCGTGAACATCGCCTTGAGCTTCCCGCTCGCGTACAGCGGCACGGTGATCGCGGAGCACTCGACGACCGTCGTCGCGGGATCGTTCAACGTCGCGGTGATCCGGAACCCCTCCGTGGGCACGGCCCACGACGAGAACTCCTATTCGGAGGGCGCGGGGAACAACGTCAAGCAGGAGTCCTACGACGGTAGCGGCAACCGCGTCGCGGAGCAGGAGCTGACCGCGTACCGGTACCAGTCCGGGTTGGTCGGCTTGCTCCTGATCATCGGGGGCGTCGTCGTGCTCGCGGCGATCGCGATCGCGGTGCTCGCGGTGATGCGACGCCGGAAGATGACGCGGCCGCCCGGTGCGTACCCGCCCCCGCCGCAGGCGCCGCCTCCGGGCCCGTGAGCCGCATCGGAGCCGTTACATACGCTCCGCGCCCGTGACCGGGCGCATGCGAGGTGGGCCGTACGCCGCGATCGCCCTCGCGGTCGTCTCCGTCTCGTTCTCGGCGATCTTCATCTCTTGGTCCAACTCGCCGTACGTCACGATTGCGCTGTACCGGCTCGCGATCGCCTCGGCGATCCTCGCGCCCATCGTCCTCCTGGACCGCCGACGACCGCTCGTCGGCATCCCGCGGCGGGACGTCCTCCTGATGATGGGCGTCGGGGCGATCCTCGCGACCCACTTCACGCTCTGGATCGGATCACTGAAGATCGAGGGCGTCCAGGTGAGCGTCGCCTCGTCCGTCATCCTCGTGACGTCCCACCCGCTGCTCGTCGGGATCCTGTCGCACTTCGTCCTCCGGGAGCGATTGAACGGACGCATGGCCATCGGGATCGCGCTCGGCTTCAGCGGCGTGGTCGTCATCGCGATCGCGGACTCAACGGCGAGGAGTGCGAGCTTGGTGGGCGACCTCCTGGCGTTCTCGGGCGGCGTCGCGGCCGGCTTCTATTTTCTCCTGGGCCGTCGACTCCGTCAGCGGATTCCCCTCCTCGCCTACGCGTTCGTCGTGTACGTCACCGCGACCGGCGTCCTGTTCCTCTACACGCTCCTCCTCCAAGAGAGCCTCACGCCGACCGGCGACCTCCGGACCGAGATGGCCCTCTTCCTCGCGATGGCCCTCATCCCACAGATCGGCGGGCATACGCTGTACAACTGGAGCCTGCGCTGGGTACCCGCGCCGATCGTGAGCCTCAGCCTCGTCGGGGAGCCGATCGGTTCGAGCCTGCTCGCGTGGGTCCTGCTGACCCAGACGCCCGGCGTGGCCGTCGGGATCGGCGGGGCGCTCGCCCTCGCGGGAATCTACCTGACCATCGCGGGACAGGGGGCGCGGACGCGGGAGGCGATCGCGGCCCGGGACGTCGAATGAGAGCGTACCTCTAAGCAGAGGTATGGACCGCGGCGGCGATCTGACGCTCGATCTGGACCCGCCGTCGGGCGAACTCCTGCTCCGCCTTCCGATGGTACGAGGCCATCCGTCGGAGCAGCTCGTCCCGAGCGCGCGCCGACTCGACCCGGCCGATGTAGTCCTCCCTTCGCGCGGACCGACCGTTGTCGCGCTCGTAGTGCCAGAAGTAGAAATAGCGTCGCCCGCCGAAGTCGCGGACCCGCGCCCCGCATCCGATCTCCATATTTCATACCTCTAAGTAGAGGTATATCGCGCGAACCCAAGGCCCTTCCGGTGGGGTGCGTGAAACTACTCCCACGGCTAGGGTTCCTCGGGCCCTCGGCCCTTCCGCTCGAACTGCTTCGCATACAGTTCCTTCAGCCCCGAGTACGTGTCGACGTCCTGCGGCCCCTTGTCGTCCCGGATGCGGACGATCCGCGCGAAGCGCAGGGCGAACCCGCTCGGGTAGTGCGGGCTCCGCTGGATCTCGTTGTGGGCGACCTCGACGACGACCTCCGGCCGGACATGGAACCCCCACCGCTCCTCCGACGTCGCGAGCTTGCGCAACCGGTCCGTCATCGCCGCGAACTCCGCATCGGTCAGGCCCTTGAACGTCTTCCCGATCATCTGGAACGTGCCCGTCGTCTCGTCTCGCACCGCGAGCCAGTAGTTCGACAGCCATCCTTCCCGCCGACCGCTCCCCCACTCCGCCGCGACGATCGCGAGGTCGAGGTGGTCCGCCGGCTTAATCTTGAACCACTTCTTGCCGCGCTTCCCGACGGAATACGTCGACTCGAGGTGCTTCGCCATGAGCCCTTCGTGGCCCGCCGCGAGCGCCTCTTTCAGGAACGATTCGATCTCTTCTTTCGACCCGGCAATCCGGCGGGCCGTCAGATACTGCGAGGGCACGAGCTGTTCGAGGAAGTCCCACCGCACCCGGTACGGCTCGTCGATGAGCGTCCGGCCGTCCAGATGGAGGAGGTCGAACAGGTAGAGCCGCACCGGGATCTCCTCCGCGGCCGCGGCGATCTCGTGCACGCGGCGGAATCGTCGCATGAGGTCCTGGAACGGCAGCGGCTTGCCCGCGTGGTCGATTGCGACGACCTCGCCCTCCAAGAGGAACTCCTGCGCCGGCAGCGAGCGGGCGATCGCGACGATCTCCGGGAGGCTGTTCGTCACGTCGCTGAGCCTGCGGCTGAAGATCCGGACCGCCTCGCCGCGGCGGTGGATCTGGATGCGCGCGCCGTCGAGCTTGTACTCGATCGCCGTCGCGCCGCCGTGCTCCTTCAGGACCTCGTCGAGGTCCTCTGCCATGTCCGCGAGCATGGGCTTCATTGGCGCCAGGAGGCGCAAACCGCGGGACCGCAGGCCATCCGCCCCCTCGAACCGCGCGATCTCCGCGACGAGGCCGAGGTCCCCCAGGAACATGTGCGCCGTCCGCACGGTGTCCGCATCGACCCCGGCGGCGTCTGCGATGCCTTCGAGCATCACGCCCTCATTCACGCCGATCCGCATCTCGCCGAAGACGTTTTTCAGGAGGACGCCTCGCTCGTCTTCGGAGGCGCGGCCGAGGAGGGACTCGAGGATCCGCCGGCGCACCTTCGTCGATTCGGGCCCGTGGGCCTCCGCGATCTGAGAGAAGGCGCTGGAGGCGTCGAGGATCGTGAGCGGCTCCGGATTCAGCGTGGCCTGCTTCGTTCCAGCCATGGCCTTCTTGAGCGTCGCCCAGCCGACGTTCAGCGCGCGGGCGTCGGACTCCGCGAAGATCCGTCCGACGATCAGGTGGACAGCCGGAGCGACTTCGTCCCTCCGCAGCGACCGGAGGAACTCCGCCAGGAGCGCGCGCTTCTCGAGGCGCTTCGGCGTGGCCTCGAGCTTCCGCGTCAGGTCCGCAAGGCGCGCGAACGGAGTTTCATCCGGGGTCGTCGGAGTCACGGCGATTCCGGACCATCCGACGCGGCCGGTTTCAAGGTTTCGCTTTCCGCCTCTGAAGGACCGCGCAAGACGTAGAACGCCACGAGCGCGAGGATCATGAGGGCACCCCCGGCAATCTGAACCGCACCCAGTGTGTCGTTCGGGAAAAGATAGAGCGCGAGGAGGATGCCCCACAGGGCCGACGTCGGGAGGACCGCCCCCGTGCGCATCGCGCCGATCGTGCGGAAGGCGTAGAAGAAGAGTACGGAGAACACGCCGACCGCGCTCAGGGACAGGAGGACGAGGATCGGCAAGATGGGGAGCGGGACGGCGAGAGGTGGGCCCGCGAGAAGGACGATGGGAGCGTACACGGCGGCGCCGATGAGCAGCTGGATCTCGAGGAGCGGGACGATCTTGATCCGACGCAGGAGGATCGTGCTCACCGTGTTGCTGACGCCCCAGCACGCCGCGGCGGCCACGAGCATCGCGTTCCCGATCAGGAACTCCAGGAACCGCACGTCCCCGAAACGCAGCTGGGTCGTCACGAGGAACGCGCCGACGGCGATGCCCCCGAGGGCGACGTACTCGCGCCGTGTCGCCCGCTCCCCCAGGACCGCGTATGCGAGCATGATCGTGAAGAGGGACTCGCTGTTCGACAACAGGACGGAGTTCGCCGCCGTCGTCCGCTCGAGGCCGTAGAAGTAGAGGATTGGCCCGGCGACGGCCCCGACGAGGCCGGCGAGGAGGACGAGCTTCCAGTCCGATCGGGCGATCCGGACGCCCCGGAGCGCGGGCGAGAGCCCGATCCCCGGGATCAGCTGGATCAGGAACGCGATGACGAGCGGATCGACCTCATTCAGGACAAGCTTCGAGAGGCTCGGCCAGATGCCGTACAGGACCGCCGCGAGGACAATCGCGACGTAGCCGTACGTCCTCCGGCGAAAGCCCATGAATCACCGCGCGGACAACGCCGCGGACAATTTCAAGATTCTCTGGTCGGAAGGCTTAAGGCGGCACCGGCCGTCTTGTTTTCACCAGGCCTCCGGGGGTGCGAGGAACACCTTGGTCGATGCGCTCCGTGTGATCCAGGACGACGGGTCGACGGACCCCCGTCTGGACCCGAGGCTCCCGGAGGCGGACGCCGTCCGCATGTACCGTGGCATGATGCTCCAGCGGATCCTCGACAACCGCATGCTCGCGTTGCAGCGACAAGGCCGCATCGGATTCTACGGGCCATCGCTCGGACAGGAAGCCGCGATCATCGGCGCGGCGATGGCGATGTCGCCGGACGACTGGATCGTCCCCCAATACCGCGAGCCGGGCGCGGCGCTCGTCCGCGGCATGCCCCTGACGGAACTGCTGTGCCAGCTCATGGGGAACGCCCGCGATCCGGTGCAGGGCCGGCAGATGCCCTGCCACTACGTCTACCGGAAGGGGAACTACCTCTCCATCTCGTCGCCCGTCGGCACGCAGATCCCGCATGCGGTCGGCATCGGGTGGGCGATGAAGCTCCGGGGGGACCGGGCGGCGGCGCTCGTGTTCTTCGGCGACGGCGCCACGAGCACGTCGGACTTCCACGCCGCCATGAACTTCGCGAGCGTCTTCCGCACGCCGACGGTCTTCCTGTGCAACAACAACCAGTGGGCGATCTCCGTGCCCGTGGCGAGGCAGACGGCCTCGGCGACGCTCGCGCAGAAGGCCCAGGCGTACGGCTTCGACGGGGTCCGCGTGGACGGCATGGATGCCCTCGCCGTGTACGGCGCGACGCGCGAGGCGGCGGAGGCCGCGCGGTCGGGGCGCGGCCCCACCCTGGTCGAGGCCCTCACCTATCGACTCGGTCCCCATTCCTCGAGCGACGATCCGTCGCGGTACCGGGACGAGGCGGAGGTCGCCCGGTGGCGGGCCCGCGATCCGATCACCCGGTTCCGCCGGTACCTCGAGCACGCGGGCTGGTGGGACGAGGCTCGCGAGGCGCGCCTCGAGCAGGAGATCGGCGACGAGATCACGCGAGCGGTCCAGGAGACGGAACGCATCCCGCCTCCGCCGGTGGAGAGCCTCTTCACGGACGTCTACGCGGACGTGCCGGCGCGGCTCCGGGAGCAGCAGGACGTCCTGACGGCGAGCCTCCGGAGGTGACGGGTGGCGAAGAAAGGCCCCGCCGCACCCGCGCCCCCGCCGTCCTCCAGTTCTGGCGTGATGCGGGCCCATGAGCTGTTCAAGCAAGGCCGGTGCCAGGAGGCCCTCGCGATCCTCCGGCCGCTGCTGCAGCGGAAGGAGGTCGACGCGAACGTCTGCGCGCTCGCGGCCGCATGCCTCGGCGCGGAAGGCGACTACCTCGAGGCGGCGCGGATCGACCGCATGCTCTGCGAAGCCGAGCCGCAGAACCCGCAAGGATGGAACAGCCTGGGGTTCGACCTCTTCAACGCCGGCGACATTGAGGGCGCGCTCGAGGCGTTCCAGCGGGCGGTGAAGCTCGAGCCGACGCGGGCGAGCGCCCACTACAACATCGCCCGCATCGCCGCGCGGATGGGCGACAAGTCCAAGGCGATCGAGCACTTCGCCCGGGCCGTGGAGCTGCAGGCGGACTACCAGGACCGCCTCGACGAGGACCCGGACCTCCGGCCCTTCAAGGACGATCCGGAGATGCTCGGCCGGCTGCCGGGCGCGGCGGCGAGCGAGGATCCCTACGCCGAGTACTACGCGACGAGGTCGTGAACGATGCCCGCGATGACGATGGTTCAGGCGATTAACAACGCGCTGCGCGAGGAGATGCGACGCGACGATCGGGTCATCGTGCTCGGCGAGGACGTCGGCCGCAACGGCGGCGTATTCCGGTGCACGGAGGGCCTCATCGACGAATTCCCGGAGCGGGTGTTCGACACGCCGCTCTCGGAGGGAGGCATCATCGGCACCTCGATCGGCATGGCCCTCTATGGCTTGAGACCGGTGCCCGAGATCCAGTTCTTGGACTTCATCTACTCCGGCTTCGACCAGATCGTCTCCGAGGCCGCGAAGATGCGGTACCGGTCCGGCGGGCAGTTCACCGTCCCGATGACGATCCGCACGCCGTACGGCGGCGGCATCCGCGGCGGGCATTATCACAGCCAGTCGAGCGAGGCGTACTTCTGTCACACGGCCGGGCTGAAGGTCGTCACGCCGTCGACCCCTCTCGAGGCGAAGGGCCTCCTGACGTCCTCGATCCGGGATCCGGACCCCGTGATGTTCCTCGAGCCGAAGAAGCTCTACCGGGCGTTCCGCGAGGAGGTCCCCGAGGGCGAGGTCACCGTGCCGATCGGCCAGGCCGCCGTGCGCCGCGCGGGCAAGGACGTCACGCTCATCGCGTACGGCTCCATGGCGCAGGTCTGCCAGGAGGCCGCGACGAAGGCGGCCGAGAAAGGCGTCGAAGCGGAGGTGATCGACGTGCGGACGCTCGTGCCCCTCGACGAGCCGGCGCTCCTGGCGAGCGTCAAGAAGACGGGACGCGCGGTGATCGTGAACGAGGCGCCGCGGACGGGCAACTACGGCGGCGAGATCAGCGCGATCCTCGCCGAGAAGGCGATCGAGTACCTGCACGGACCGATCGTCCGGGTGAGCGGATTCGACACGCCGTTCCCGTACACCCTCGAAGACGTCTACATGCCGAACGCGGACCGCGTGCTCGCGGCGATCGACAAGGTCATGGCCTTCTAGCCTGCGGACTCTCAACGGTTCGGCCCGCCAAGACCGCGAAAGTCCGAAATATGCCAATCGTACCCGCGAGAGCGAGTCCGCCGACGATCGTTGTGAACCAGACTCCGGCGGCGGGCCACCCGCCGTAAGCTTGGGACAGCCCAAGAGGTGGTGATTGAGAGATATGGTACGCTCCGTGAGCGACGGCTGCGACGGAGGTTAGTAGACCGGTCCACCACCCCCACTCGCGCAGCAGCGAAATGCCAACCGCCGCGGTCATCCAGAACAAAGCGAAACCGGAATAGGCGATGCCATAACCGAAGAGCTCGGCCCCATCGACCCTTCGTTGCGGAAACATTCTAAAGAGGCCCGAGGTCAAACCTAGACCCGCGAATATGAGAGTAACTAACCCCGCGGCACCGATCAGCCAGCCCAACACCGTAGTCGTGCGGGGACGGGGCAACCCCTCACATCGTCTGCGGTCGTCGGAACGCCCGCGCGACACCCAGCAGGTACACGAAGACCGCCCCGACGATCACGAGCGTGACGATGGCCGTCAGCGTGATGTCTTTGCCGGCGTTCGAATCCTGCCATACGTTGTAGCCTAGGTAGACGAGCGTCACGAGCGTGGCGAGGACGGCGAGTCCCCATGCCCACGGGCGGAGGCGCATGAGTCCGAACCCCGCGACCCCTAACACGATGCCGATGATCACGTACAAGAGACCGTTCAAGAGCAACGTGGTCCCGGGGATCGGCGATCCCGGGATCAGACCCGCGAGTCCTACGATGAAGCCGGCGATGCCGATCAAGAACATGACGAACGCAGCGAGAACGACGAGCGCGCCCAGGATCGTGATCCCCAGGGGACGGGCCAAGATCGGTCACCTCACGGAAAGGAGGAGCAGGACGGGAACGCTTCCGGCGCGGAGCGCCGGGCACAAATCACGCCCACCGGTCTGTGCCACTCCTCCACGACCCACTCCTCCCCGAGGCGACATCGATTGGCGGCCATAAAACGATTCGCATTCCGACGAGGCGGCATGGCGTGGCTCCAGGGGCAAAGCGTTAAGTCGGCTTCGGGTCTTGGCGACGCGTAATGGCCCGGGAGTTCAAGCTCCCCGACATCGGGGAGGGCGTCCACGAGGGCGAGGTCGTCAAGTGGTTCGTGAAGGAAGGGGACGCCGTCAAGGAGAACGATCCCGTCGTCGAGGTGATGACGGACAAGGTGACGGTGCAGATCCCCTCGCCGGTCACGGGCAAGATCCTCCAACTGCGGGCGAAGGAAGGCGAGGTCGTGAAGGTCGGTTCGACGCTCGTCGTATTCGGCGAAGCGGGCGAAACCGTGCCGGCGCCCACTCCCACCGCCACGCCGACCGCCTCGGCGACGCCCGCGCCCCCGAGCCGGATGGCCGCACCGCCGCCTCCGCCGTCCATTCCCGGAGAGGTCCTCGCGGCCCCCGCGGTCCGTCGACTCGCGCGGGAGCTGAACGTCGACCTCGCCGCGGTCCGGGGGAGCGGGCCGCAAGGACGCATCACCGAGGACGACGTGCGCCGGGGGACGAAAGGACCCGTCGCGCCGGCGAGACCCGCGGTCGCGGCGGCCGTTCCGGCCGGCGCGGAGGAGCGCATCCCGATCCACGGCCTGCGGAAGCGAATCTTCGAGAAGATGGCGAAGTCGAACGCGACCGCCGCCCCGTTCACGTACGTCGAGGAGATCGACATGTCCCAGCTCGTCCCGCTGCGCGACCACCTCAAGGAAACGGCGGACCGCAAAGGACTCAAGCTGACGTTCCTCCCGTTCTTCATCAAGGCCGTCGTCGCGGCGCTCGCGGAGTTCCCGACCCTGAACGCGTCCGTCGACGACGAGCGAGGGGAGCTCGTCGTCAAGCGGTACTATCACATCGGGATCGCCACCGCGACGGACGAGGGCCTGACCGTCACCGTGGTCCATGACGCGGGCAAGCGGGACCTGTGGGACCTCGCGAGGGAGATCGACCGCCTCACGACGGCGGCGCGGGACAAGAAGCTCTCCCTCCCGGACGTCCAAGGCTCGACCTTCACGATCACGTCGCTCGGGAAGGAAGGCGGCATCCTAGCGACGCCGATCATCAACTGGCCCGAGGTCGCGATCCTCGGCATCCACAAGATCGAGAAGCGGCCCGTCGTGCGGGACGACCACGTCGTCATCCGGGACATGATGTACCTTTCCTGCTCCTTCGACCACCGGGTGATTGATGGCCACGTCGGCGCCGCGTTCGTGCAGTCGGTGCGGAACCACCTAGAGCACCCCGCGACGATTTTCGTCGGCGTGGGCTGATTGCCGCGTCCAGGGCTACTTGTGTAGAATCCGGAATCCACGACGCAACATTCCCAGCGTGACCGCGGCGACAACGAACCAACAGGCCGAATCGACCGCCAAGAAAGCGGCACGGAATTCCGGTTCGTCTTTGGCTTGGCCGTCTCCCGGGATCACAGGACCGTAACAACGGATGTAGAACGCCACGGGGAATCCCGCGTATTCGCCGCCTTCGATGCACACCGGATGGATTGGCGAAGGAAGGGCGAACGAGGTGATCCCCAGGAGCGCCCCCGCGATGACCGCTGTGAGGAGCGGCGTCAGGATTTCTGAGCGCCCGAATCGCGACACGACGGCCATGGAGTCCTCTTGCTGTTCCGACACCGGAGGCATGCGGTTTGGTCCTTTGGGTTTCGTTCGGAGAGAGCCGAGCAACGCCCAAACGGCGCAAAGGGATTAAGACCGCGGAGATGTTCGGTCGGCTCGTGGCCCGCCAGGTCGACGTCGTCGTGATTGGGGCCGGCCCCGGTGGCTATCCCGCGGCGATCCGCGCGGCCCAGCTCGGCAAGCACGTCCTCCTCGTCGAGCGGGACAAGCTCGGCGGCGAATGCCTGAACTACGGCTGCATCCCGAGCAAGGCGCTCATTCACACGGGGAACCTCGTGCAGGCGATCGAGCGCGCCGCGGAGCGAGGCGTCGAGACCGGCCCGGTCAAGGTCGACATGGCCCGACTGCAGGCATGGAAGTCGTCCATCGTGCAGCGGCTCGTGAACGGGATCGGCCAGCTGTGCAAGGGGAACGGCGTGGAGGTCGTCACGGGACAGGCGTCCTTCACCGGACCCGGGAGCTTGCACATCCGCGGCGCGAGCGTCTCCGAGGACGTCACGTTCACGGACGCGATCATCGCGACGGGCGGCCGACCGTCCGACCTGCCCGCGTTCCGCTTCGATGGCAAGAAGGTGCTGAGCACGAAGGAGGCGCTCGAGCTCCCCCGCGTCCCGCCGAACCTCGCGATCATCGGGGGCGGCATCTCCGGGCTCGAGATCGGCACGTTCTACGCGAAGCTCGGCAGCCGCGTCGTCGTGATCGAGATCATGGAGCAACTGTTGCCCGGGACCGACCTGGACGCGGTGCGCGTCGTCGCGCGGGGCCTGCAGAAGCTGGGCGTCGAGGTCCACGTGAAGTCGCAGGCCCGCGGATGGCGGGTGGACAAGGACCAGACGGTCGTCGACGTCGTCACTCCTGATGGCCTGATTGCCCGCCGCGCGGACCTGATCCTCGTGACCGTCGGACGGCGGCCGAACACGGACGACCTGGCGACCGACAAGGCCGGTGTCGAGGTCGGGCCGAGAGGATACATCAAGGCGGACCGGCAACTTCGGACGACGAATCCGCACGTCTTCGCGATCGGCGACGTGATCGGCCCGCCGTTCCTCGCGCACAAGGCGACGAAGGAAGGCCTCATCGCCGCGGAGGCGATCGCCGGCCATCCCGTCGAAGTCGACTACCGCGCGATGCCCGCCGCCATCTTCACGGATCCCGAAATCGCCACCGTGGGGATGCAGGAGGCAGAGGCGGCCGCCAAGGGCCGCAAGGTGCGCGTCGGCAGGGTGCCGTTCGCGGCGATTGGCCGCGCCCTCACGACGGGCGAGTACGACGGCTTCGTAAAGCTCCTCGCCGACGCCGACTCCAAGGTCTTCCTCGGCGCGACAATCGTCGGCCCGGAAGCGAGCGACCTGATCAGCGAACTCGCCCTCGCGATCGAGATGGGCGCGACGGTCACGGACATCGCGCTCACCGTACACCCGCATCCCACGCTGCCGGAGGGGATCATGGAGAGCGCGGAGGCCGCCCTCGGGCAGGCGATTCACGTGCTGAACCGCTGAGACCATGCTCACGACGGACGAGGCCGAGAGGGCGATCCTCATCGTGCGGGACGCCTGGCTGCTCGACCTCGGGCGACGGACGTACCGGGAGGTCTGGGACCTTCAGAAGATGCTCGTGGACCGCCGCGCGCAGGACAAGATCCCTGACGGGCTCATCCTCGTCGAACACGATCCGGTCGCGACGCTCGGCCGGCGGGGGACGCGCGAGGACGTCCTCGACCCGGGCCTCGAGGTCGTCGAGGTCGAGCGGGGCGGCGAGGCGACGTACCACGGTCCCGGCCAGCTCGTCGGGTATCCGATCCTCAAGCTGCCGGACCGGCTCGAGGTGAAGCGCCTCGTGACGGACCTCGAGGAGGTCCTGCTGCGCACGTGCGCGGACTTCGGCATCGAGGCGACCCGCGACGGACCCGAGCGCGGCGTCTGGGTCGGCGGCAAGAAGATCGCATCGATCGGGCTCGCCGTCCAGCGGAACGTGACGTTCCACGGCTTCGCCCACAACGTCACGACGGACCTCCGGGAGTTCCTGAAGATCCGGCCGTGCGGGCACGAAGGCGGCATCATGACCTCGATGGAGCGGGTCCTCGGACATCCGGTCGACCTCGAGGACGTCAAGGCATCCGTAATCGCGCACTTCCAGGCGGTCTTCGGCGTCACGTTGCGGCGCGTGAACGTCAGCGAGTTGCTGCCGGAATCGCCGCGGGGGCCACGGCGGCGGCCTTGAGCGCGCGGAGCTGTCGAATCATCTCCGGCACGACCTCGAAGAGATCGCCGACGATCCCGTAGTCCGCGATCTCGAACAGCGGCGCCTTCGGGTCGAGGTTGATCGCGAGGATCTTCTCCGATTCCTGCATGCCCGCGAGGTGCTGGACCGCCCCGCTGATCCCGACGGCGATGTAGAGCTTCGGCCGGACCGTCATGCCGGTCTGCCCGACCTGCAGCATCTTCGGGACCCACCCGCTGTCGACCGCCTTCCGGGACGCGGCGACCGCCCCGCCGAGCAAATCCGCGAGTTCCTGGAGCATCGCGAAGTTCTTCGGATCGCCGAGGCCGTAGCCGCCGCTCACGACGACGTCCGCGTCCTCCGGTCGGAGGCCGCCCTCCTTCGTGAACTCCGTGAACTCGAGGAGCGTCACGTCCGCGTCCTTCTCCGAGAGCTCGGCCGCCTCGCGGACGACCTCGCCGCTACGGGATGGATCGTGCTGCGGGGCGATGAACACGTTCCGACGCACGGACGCCATCTGCGGCCGGTGCTTCTTGCACAGGATGTGCGCGAGCGATTTCCCGCCGAAGCTCGGGCGGATCATGTCGAGGTTTCCTTCGGCGTCGATCTCGAACTTCACGCAGTCCGCCGCGAGGCCCGTCTCGAGGATCGCGTGCAACCGGCCGCCAAGGTCCCGGCCGTTCTTCGAGGCGCCGTAGAGGACGATCTCCGGCTTGTGCCGCCGGATCAGCTGGGCCATGACCTGTGCGTACGGCCGCGATCGGTAGATCTCGAGGAGCGGGTGCTCCACGACGACCACGCGGTCGAGGCCGTAGCCGATCGCATCCCTCGCGAGCGCGGCCACGTCACGTCCGAGCAGGATGCCTGTCAGGGCCGTTCCGCGGAGGTCAGCGAGCCGACGGCCTTCGCCGATCAGCTGCACGGAGACGTCGCGCAGCCCGTGCTTCCGGTGCTCGAGGAACACCCAGACGCCGCGGAAGTGGGACTTGTCCTCCAGGAGGTGGGCGTCCGTCACGTCGCAATCACCCGGTCTCCCAGGAGTGCCTCGAGGAGCCGCCGGACGGCGTCCCTCGGGTCCCCCGTGAAGATCTTCCCCGCGCGGGAAGGCAGCTTCACCGTGTCGACCTTCGCGACGATCGTCGGCGAGTTGAGCAGGCCGACCTTCTTCGGATCGATCCCGACGTCCGCGCACGACCAGTGCACGATCACGCCGCCCCGTTTCACTCGGATCTTCCCGGTAAGGGAGGGCTCCCGCGGCCCGTTGCAACCGAAGTTCACCGTGGCGAGGCACGGCATCGACGTCTCCCACCACTCCGTGCCATCTTCCGCGGTGCGCCGTGCGCGCACCGTGCCGTCGACAATCTGGACCTCGGAGACGTACGTGAGCTGCGGCAGGTCGAGATGCCCCGCGATCCCCGGTCCCACGTGGCCCGTCGAGGCGTCGGTCGTCTCCTCGCCGCAGAGGATGAGGTCGTACCCGCCGATCTTCTGGATCGTCTCGCTCAGGGCGTACGCGGTCGGGACGGTATCCGAGCCGCCGAGGATCCGGTCCGTGAGCAGGACGGATCGGTCCGCACCCATCGCGATTGCACGCTCGAGGCTCTCGTCGAAGGACGTCGGGCCCATTGAGAGGACGACGACCTCGGCGTCGTGACGGCCCTTCAGCTGCAGGGCGATCTCGAGGGCGTTCGCGTCCGGCGGATTGATCTCGCTCGGCACCCCGACCCGCTTGAGCGTCTGCGTCACGGGATCCACCTGGAGCTCCTGCGCCTTCGGGACCTGTTTGATGCAGACGATGATCCTCACATCGATCGCGCTCCCTGAAGGAGGTCCATCAACAACCTCAGTTTCGAGACGCGCGACTCGGAGGCCTCCTGGAGGACGACGTCCAGAAGCCGATCCTTGCCACTCCCGTCCACCGTGTACAGCCTCTGTGCGATCTCGAGGAGCATCCGAGGATAGAGCTCGAAGAGCCGTTCGTTCTTCATGTAGAGCGGAGCGCGCCGGAACCGCTCGAGATCGGTGAGCACGTTCCGCGACCGGAGGAACGACTCGTAAACCGCAAGGTTCTCTGCGGTCATGCCGCCCGCGGCCCGGGCGGCCTCCGCCGCGTCGCCGACCGCCATGCCGGAGGCGATCGCGAGGTCCACCCCGCGGAACGTGTATCCTGTATTCTGCGACCTTGCCGCCTTTGATGAGCCGCTGGACGGCGGGGTGCATTCGGAACTTCGTCTGGAGATCCTGGATCTCGACCTTCTTTCGAGAGAGGTCCTCGGACGACACGACGAGCCCGAGGGAGACGGACGATTTGTTCGTGTACAGGAAGCCGCCGCCGCGGAGCCCCATCGACGCCTCCCCCGCGTAGACGTACGCGGCGCCCTCCGCCTCCCCGACGCCAAATCGTTCCTGGATCGTCTCGGCCGGCATCTCGACGGTCTCCTTGACTCCAACCGAGACTTCGCGCGGTTCGAGGTCCGCCTTCAGGCCCGCCTTCCGCACGAGGACCGACGTCGCGCCTTCGGCGATGACGACGAGGTCCGCGCCGACGCGGTCGTTCGGGGCGACGGAGACGCCCTGGACGCGCCCGCCCTCGCGCCACAGGTCGTCGACGCGGATGCCCGTGACGAGGGTCGCGCCGGCCTCCTCGGCTTTCTTCGCGAGCCACGCATCGAACTTCGCGCGCAGCGCGGTGAAGCTCGCCGCTCGGCCGGAGGCGTGCTTCGGCGCATCGAGCGTAATCGTGAGCGACGCGTCCCCGGAGAGGAAGGCCATATTCTCCTTCACGACGACTCGCTCGACGGGGCAGTCCTTCTCCCAAGCCGGCAGGAGATCCTGAAGCGCCCAAGCGTACACGCGCCCGCCGAACATTCCCTTGACGCCGGGCGAGCGGCCCCGTTCCACGAGGAGCGTCGAGAATCCCTTTTGGGCGAGGGCCAGCGCGGCCGAGGAGCCCGCGGGCCCGGCCCCCACGACGATGGCGTCAAAATGCTCCACGAGTTCCCGCTTCCCGCTGCGGAAAAGCGGAGCGGGTAAAAGCCTTTCCGGGACCGTTCATCGAGGCGTCGGCCGGAGGTCGAACTCGCAGTGATCGGCTCCCTGCGACGCGCATAGCGTCTCCTCGCAGAGCAGCTCCTTCGAGAGGAGGATGTGGCCGAGCCCGGCGAGCCAGCCCGCGAGGAAATGGCACACGGGCTTCTTCGAAGGGCCGTACGAACGGGAGAGCGGGCTGTTCCGGATCGAGATGACGAAGCGACCGGCGACCGGGTCGAACAGACGGATCTCCGCCCGGCCCCAGCCCAGGAACGCGGACGTGTCGATGATCCGCCGTGCTCGGTCCAGATTGAACGGCCCCTGCTTGTCGGACTGAATCGACGAGAGCGGGTTCAGCCCCGCGCCCGCGCTTCGTTCACCCGAGAGGTACATGATCCCCTTCGACGAGCTGCCCATCGTCTGTTCGAGTTGCTTCTGGATGTTCACAATCACTTCGGGACGCACGATGAAACACGGCTGGCCGGAGAGGAGGAGGATCCCCGACTCCGGATCCGGGGCGAGGGCGACCGCGAGGATCTCGCGGGCGAGCGCCGTGCCGATCGCGGAGAGGTCGCGCTTGGGATCGATCGTCGACGCGTTCTGATTGCGCTGCGGCATGAGGACAGATCCTACTCGGAGGACGGCGGGTCGCGAATTCGCGCGATTCCGGAGGACTCCTATAGAATGTTGCTCCCCGATTGCCTGCACTGATAACGTGCCGACTCGCGCTACCAACCCTTATTACCCGTGCGCCGCTTCTCGACGTCGGAAGCATGCCGGAGCCCCCGAAGCCGGAGGCCTCGAAGCTCCTGACCGTGGACGAACGGGTCGGACTGGACCGGTTCGAGTTCGACGAGGAACCGTTCATCACGGTCGACACGGACGTCTGTCGAACGTGCGATACGAAGCCTTGCCTGTACGTCTGCCCATCGAAAGTCTACCGTCTCGACAAGGGAGAGCTCGTGTACAACACGGAAGGATGCATCGAACTCGGCGCGTGCGCGATCGTCTGCAAGCACATCGGGAAGAACGCGATCCACTGGGACTATCCGCGCGGATCATACGGCGTCGAGTTCCGATTCGGCTAATGGGGCGCCTTTGAGTTCTTGAGGGCTCGCTGGGCTGCCGCGGAATGACTGGCAGCGAACCACCGACGCTGCGTCTTGTCTTCACTTCGCACCCGCTGGACAAACGCCTCGTCGATCGAAGAAACGCCGCGAGCTCTCGCCATCGCCTCGATTCGAGCGGCGATTGCACCTCGAAATAGAAGAGGCTGGATGTCAGCCCATGTGCGCGGAGACCATTCCACCAACGGACCGCCTCCCCGTTCCGTGACGCCCTTCTCCATGAGGCTCGCAATCTCCTCCAGTCGGCCCGTCGCGAAGCTCACGTCGCTGGACCACATCGTTCCCGCGTAAAAGAGCCGACCGTCACGCCGCACGACTACCAGCAGAGACGGCCGTCCGCGGTGATCGCGGACAAGGTGAATATCACGTAAGTCGGCGTGCCGCCAGAATGTTGTGCGGAACGCGGGCCTGAACTCAATGCCATCCTCATGGAGACGGATGGGGCGGATGTGCGAGCCGACGAGTAGGAAGAACGAATCGAGGGCGACAAGGATCCCGAGGAGCAAAATGGCGGGAATCGACGTGATTTCTATCGAGCGCGCTATCAGGACGGTCATGCTCACAAGAAACGCGGCGAACGCGAAATAGAATGATTGCTGCAGGCGAGTCTCGCGGACCGGTTGAACGAACACCAACGCACCCCCAGGTCCGGGGGAGGCTCGCGCCGCGCCCTGCCCCAACACGGACTCCGGGCTTTGCGTTGCTTGGTCCGAGCGACGTAGGGCTCCCGAACGTTGTCTTAAAGTAAATAAGCCGAGGCGCTGTTTGGAAAACCCACAATGCTCGCCGAACGGAAGCCCGCGTGGCTTCGAGTCCGCCCGCCCGCAGGCGAGAACTACGTCCATCTGAAGACCCTCTTCCGGTCGCTCGACTTGCACACCGTATGCGAGGAAGCACACTGCCCGAACGTCGGGGAGTGTTGGGGCGGTGGCACGGCGACCATCATGCTCATGGGCGACACGTGCACGCGCGGTTGCCGCTTTTGCGCCGTCAAGAGTGGGAACCCGCAGGGCGTCCTCGACCTCGGGGAGCCGGAGAAGGTCGCGATGGCGTTGGCCGAGATGGACCTCTCCTACGTCGTCCTGACATCCGTGGACCGTGACGACCTCCCGGACGGAGGCGCGGCTCACTTCGCAGCGACCGTCCGAGCAATCAAGGCGCGGAGGCCGGACATGCTCGTCGAAGCCCTGATCCCGGACTTTCAAGGAGATCTCGAGGCCGTGCGCCGGGTCGTCGAGTCGGGGGTGGACGTCCTCGACCACAACGTCGAGACGGTCGAGCGCCTGCAAGGGACGGTCCGGGACCGCCGGGCGAATTACGCACAGAGCCTTGCGGTCCTTCTAGGGGCGAAGGCGATACGGGAAGGACTCTTCACGAAGTCCTCGATCATGCTCGGCCTCGGGGAGACGCGCGACGAGATCCTACAGACAATGCGCGATCTGCGCGCGATCGACGTCGACATCCTGACCCTCGGTCAATATCTCCGGCCGAGCGATTGGCATCTCGTCGTACACGAATACGTGCCCCCGGAATTTTTCGATGAACTCCGCGACATCGGGGAGTCGATGGGCTTCGCGTACGTCGCCGCGGGTCCGCTCGTCCGGTCCTCCTATCGGGCCGGTGAATTCTTCATGGAGAACGTAATCCGCGGGCGGCGACGGGATCCGGCGGGGTGAACGGAATCGCAGAAGAGGGGCTTCTCCGAATCATCGATCCCGACGGCACGTACGACTCGAAGCTCGAACCGAAGCTGCCGACGGAGCTGCTGAAGGCCGGATACCGCCACCTGCTCCTCGTCCGCTTGCTCGACACCCGCATGCTCTCCCTGCAGCGGCAGGGCCGCATCGGCTTCTACGTCCCGAGCACGGGCGAGGAGGCGTGCCAGGTCGGGAGCGCGATGGCGCTCGAGAAGCGCGATTGGGTCTTCCCCGCCTACCGGGAGCCCGGATGCGCGATCTACCGCGGCTTCCCCATCGAGATCCTGATCGCGCAGGCGTACGGCAACGCGAAAGACCCGCAACGCGGGCGCCAGATGCCGAACCACTTCGGGTCGCGGGACATCAACTACGTGACGACCTCGAGTCCCGTCGGCACGCAGATCCCGCACGCGGTCGGCGCCGCGTGGGCCGCGAAGATCCGCAAGGACGACGTCGTCTCGCTCGCGTACTTCGGCGACGGCGCGACGAGCGAGGGGGACTTCCACAGTGGGATGAACTTCGCGGGCGTGTTCAAGACCCCGACGATCTTCTTCTGCAAGAACAACCAGTGGGCGATCTCCGTGCCGATCGCGCGGCAGACCGCGTCGAAGACGCTCGCGCAGAAAGCCCAAGCGTACGGCTTCGAGGGCGTCCGCGTGGACGGGAACGACCTCCTCGCGGTGTACGCGGCGACGAAGGCCGCGGCGGACAAGGCCCGCGCCGGCGGAGGACCGACCCTCATCGAGGCGCTCACGTACCGCATGGGGCCGCACTCCTCGAGCGACGATCCCACGCGCTACCGGGCGACCGAGGAAGTGGACCGGTGGCGGGAAAAGGACCCGATCGACCGGATGCGCAAGTACCTGGAGCTGAAGGGGCTGTGGTCCAAGGCGGACGACGATCGGCTCCGGGCCGAGATCGACGACCTGATCCAGAACACGATCAAGGAGGTCGAGCGACACCCGCCGCCGCGGATCGAGTCCCTGTTCGAGGACGTCTACGCGGACCTGACGCCGCAGCTCAAGGAGCAGATGGAGGCATACCTCGCGTCCGGCGAGCGACGCCGGCCCGAGACCCTCGACAAGTTCCCCCTGTGAGGCGCATGGCGGACCCTTTGCGGGCGGAGGAGATCACGCTCCGCGACGGACGCAAGGTCGTCCTGCGCCCCGCCCGGATGGAGGACGCGGAGTCGACCATGCGGAATGTGAACCGCATTGGGCGGGAGCGAATCTACATCATGGTGGAGGAAGTCCCGGACATCGAGTCCGAGAGACGCTGGCTCGAGGAGTTCGATGGCGTCCGCAACGTCCTCATCGTCGCGGTCGACCGCCGCGAGGTCATCGGCGCCGCCGATTGCCACGCGGGCGTATTTCCGAAGGACCGCCATATCGGCGGCATCGGGATCGCGATCCAGGACGGCTGGCGGGAAGCGGGTCTCGGCCGACGATTGATGGAGCGAATCCTCGAGTGGATGCGGGCGCGCGGATTCGCCAAGGCCGAGCTGGCTGTGTTCGCGACGAACGTCCGGGCCCGGCGCCTGTACGAGTCCCTCGGCTTCATAGAGGAGGGCGTCCGCCGCCGGCACGTCCGGATCGGCGACGACTACGTCGACGAGATCCTCATGGGCCTTTGGCTCGGGCCGTGAGCCACCGGCCGCACAATCCGGAGGCACCCTTAAGTGCCCGAGCGTCTTCCGACGACGGGGAAGACCTTTATGGCACGCAAGACGAAGCGAACCGCTGAGCGAAAGAAGAAGACCGCGCGAACGGCGCGACCCGCACGGACGGCCGCCGTCCCGTCCGGGATGCACACCGTCACGCCGTACCTCGTGATCAACGGGGCAGGAAAGGCAATCGAGTTCTACAAGAAAGCGTTCGGCGCGAAAGAAGTCACCCGGCAGCCGATGCCGGACGGCACCCTGATGCACGCCATGATCAAGATCGGCGACTCGCTCGTGATGATGTCCGACGAGTTCCCCGGCAGCGACACGAAGTCACCGACCTCCGCGGGCGGGACCACCTCGAACATGCACATCTACTCGAAGGACGTCGACAAGCTCTGGAATCAGGCGATCAACGCGGGCGCGAAGCCGACGATGCCGCTCGAGAACCAGTTCTGGGGCGAGCGGTACGGGAAGCTCCAGGATCCGTTCGGCCACATCTGGTCCGTCGCGATGGTCGTCAAGATGAGCGAGGCGGAGAAAGAAGCGAAGCGCCAGGCCGCGTTCGGAATGTTCGAGAAGCGCGAACATCCCGGATTCGAATCGAAGTCGATGTGAGCCGTGGACGGAATCTAGCTTTATACGCGCCGCGGGGTTGCTCCGGCGCATGACCGAGGAGGCCCTCCGTGCCCACGACGTGCGGAAGGTGTACCGCGGCCGGAGGGGGCCCGGCGTCGAAGCGCTTCGAGGCGTGTCCCTCGCCTTCCGGAAAGGCGAGCGCATCGCCTTGCTCGGCCGGAACGGCGCGGGCAAGACGACGTTCCTCCGGATCGCGTCGACCCTCCTGATCCCGACGTCCGGCACGGTCACGGCGTTCGGGTACGATGTCGTCGAGACCCCGGAGCGGGTGCGGCCGCTCATCGCGGTCGTGCCCCAGGAGGGCAAGCCGTTCTTCCATCTCACGCCGCGCGAGCAGGTGTACTGCTACCTCCGCGCCCGCGGCTTTTCCCGCGAGGTCGCGCAGGCGCGGACCGAGGCGTCGCTCGCGAACATGGGGCTTGAGGAGGTCGCGGACCGGCTCAGCGTCACGTTGAGCGGCGGACAGAAGCAGCGGGCGATGGTCGCGACCGTCATGGCGACGGAGGCGCCTCTCATGTTCCTCGACGAGCCGACGATCGGCCTGGACCCGTTCGCGCGGCGGGCGGTCTGGGACGTCCTCCGGGAACTCACCCGAAAGGGCTCGACGGTCCTCCTCACCACCCACTACCTCGACGAGGCGGAGGCGCTCTCCGAACGGCTGTACATCCTCGAGGAAGGCCGGATCCTGTTCGAAGGGACCGCGGACCGCGCGAAGCGGCAGATCGGCGGGACCCTCCGGGTGTCCATCGAGAACGGCGGGAACCACCGAGACCTCTTCGCTTCGTTTGGGCAGGCCGTCGCGGAGGGTACGGCGCTGCACGTGATCACGGAACCCGAGCGCGTGCACGAAGTGATGGACATCGCCCTCCGAAACCGCTTGTCGGCGACGGTCGGGCCCGTCACCCTGGAGGAGGCGTTCCTCACGATCGTCGGCCGTTCAATCGATGCGGAGTGAGAGGATGGCATTTGGCCTGAAGTGGTCCGGGTCCGGAATGTTCCTCGCCACGGAGATCCGCGTGCAACTGCACGAATGGCTGGCGATCGTCACCGGGACGCTGACGCCGGGAGCCCTCCTGGTATTCGTCGCCATCCTCGCTCGGGACCTCTTGCCAATCACGGTCATCGGCGCCCTCGTGTATTCGATGTTCCTGATCGGCCAGCGCGTGCTCAACGAGGCCGCGTACATCCGCATCGACCACAAGCTGAATGAGTTGTATCACGCGAGCCCGCTCTCGCCGGAAGCCTACTTCGTCGGAATCGCGGGCGGGATGCTCGTGGCCTACCTACCGCCGAGCTTGGTCCTCGTTGCGGTCCTCGAGATCCTGCATCCGCTCAGCCCGCTCGGGTGGCTCGTCCTGTTTGCGTCGCTCCTCGCGGTGTGGGCGGTCTCGTCCACGATCGGATACGTCGTGTCGACGCTCTTCAGGGACATGAAGACGATCTGGCCGTACTCGGCCCTCTTGACCAACGTGTTCGGCATCTTGCCGCCGGTGTTCTACCCGCTCCGACTTGCCCCGGTCGAATGGCGGTCCGTCGTCCTCCTCCTGCCGACGAGCGCCGCAGCCTCGCTCGTCGACGGGGCGGCAGGACTCGAGACCTTGACGACGAACGAGACGATCGTGGCGGCGGTCGCGTTGCTCGTCGAAGCGGTCGGGCTGTTCGCGTTCGGGATCGTATGGGCCCGGAAGACGGCCCGGGAGCGATGATCCATGGCGACCGCCGTCGGCCGGAAGGAGATGCCGCAACGGGGACGCGTGCTCCCCGCCTGGGCCTGGATCGGTTGGCGGTGGGTCTGGCGCAGTCCAGCGGCCGCGATCGTGCCGCTCCTCCAACCGTTCTTCTTCCTCTACTTCCTGCACCGGATCGCCCCCGCCAGCTATTTCCCCCTCCAGGTGGCTGGCGCGATGCTCTTCTCGACGCAGAACATCGGCAGCTGGTGCCTCTCGGACTCCGCCGTGTTTCGCATCGAGCTGCGGCTCCAGGACATCTTCGTTGCGTCACCGCACGACAAGCTCCATTATCTGTTCGGGGTTGCGTTCTCGAACCTCATTCCCGCGGCACCCGCGCTCATCGCGCTGGGGATCATCCTGGCGAGCGTGACCTACGTCTCGCTGACGGGATGGCTCGTCTTGGTGGCGTGCATCCTCATCATCTGGGTCCTCTACTCCGCCATCGGCATCGCCGTGTCGAGCCGCCTCCGGAGCCAGCGGGAGGTGTGGCCCGTGGGGAATCTGATTTTCACGCTCCTAGGGATCCTCTCTCCGTTGTACTATCCTCTTTCGATTTTGCCGCCGGTCTGGCGGGAACTCGCGCAGCTCCTCCCCGCAACGTATGCGGCCTTGCTCGTCCAAGGCGCGCTCGGGCTCGAACCTGCAGCCGCCGGAGACATCGCGCTCGACGCCGCCCTCCTCGTCATTTCCACGGCCGTCGGGCTGGCCGCGGCGTGGCGGTTGTATGAGTGGCGGGAGCGGTGAGCGGGTTCGCATTCCGGATCTAGTCCTTCCGGCTTTTCGCCGCGGACCGTTTCGACGGAACCGCGTGGACGAGGAAATGGCGGACGCTCGGAGCGTCCGGTCCGAGATGGAACCGCTGGACCCTCTGCTCTATCTGCCGGTCGCTGACCGTGACCCGTTCGTGTTGCCGCATGTGCTCGGTCCACGACTCCACGTCGTAGCTTTCGACGAAGCGCCCCGGTTCCGCCGCGTCCGCGGCGAGATCCCAGCGGAGGGCTCCGTCCCGCAGGCGCACCCGACGCTGATCCCCGATCGCCTCGAGGAATTCGGCGGTCTGGATCGGGTCGATCCGGTATTCCACGGTCACCTTCGCGGGCCGTTGGATGTCCTCGGGACCGTATCCGCGCAAGATCGGCTCGGGCCAGTGGAGCGACGGGCTCAGGTCCAAGCTCGCGTGCGGTGACAGCCGATAGCGACCCGACGCGGCCGTCGTGAGGAGGAGGACTCCGCCTGCGACGGCGAACGCACCGGACAGGCCGACGCGGGTCGCGAGGGCGCCCCACGCGAACGCGCCGACGGCATATCCCCCGAAGAAGACGAGCAGATACACCGCCAAGGCGCGTGCGCGGACCCACGCGGGAGCCGCGGTCTGGGCCGCGACGTTGAGCGTCGCGAGGACCGCGATCCACGCGAAGCCGCCGAGGAAGGCCGCGGCGCCAACGAGGACGACATTCCGGGTCACCACGAGGATGCCCAGGACGCCTGCGAACAGGAGGCCCCCCGCGGCCGCGAGACGATCGATCGGGAGGAGTCGGCGGAGGCGCGGAAGCCCGACCGCCCCCGCGATCGCGCCGGCCCCCAAGCTCCCGAGGAGGACGCCGTATTGAGCTGCGTCGACGCCCATCTCAATCCGGGCGAGAACCGGAAGGAGGGCGAAGATCGCGCTCGCGGGGAAGGCGAAACCGGCGACGCGGGCGAGGACAGCCCGCATGGCGGGTGCGTGGCGCACATACCGGAGTCCGACCCGCATCGCGCCCACGACGTCCTCGGGTGGGAGCGTTCCGCCGGATACCGGACGCCGCCAGAGGGTGAGCACGACAATCATTCCGACGAACGACAGGGCGTTCAGCCCGAAGGTCGCGGCCGGGCCGACCGCCGCCACGAGGAGCCCACCGATCGCGGGGCCTAACGCGCGAGCGACGTTGACCGTGATCCCGTTGAGGGTGACCGCGCTCGACAACTGCGATCGCGGGACGATCTCGGGGATGATCGCGCTGAGGGCCGGCAAGGTGAGGGCGGTGCCGACCCCGAGGAGGGCGATCAGGAGCAGCAAGAGGGTCGTCGACATCGTTCCCACCCACACCATGACAAACATTACGAGAGCCACTGTGAGCATCCAACCTTGAGACACCAGGAGAAATCGACGCCGGTCCAGGACGTCGGCGATTGCCCCCGCGGGGATCGCCAACGCGAACACAGGGAACGTCGTCGCCGTCTCGACAAGCGCGATCAGGAGGGGCGAGCTCGTGAGAGAGGTCATCGTCCAGACCTCACCGACATCCTGAATCCAGGTCCCGAGGTTGGAGACGAGAGCCGCAATCCAGAGGGCCCGGAACGCGGGGGTCGCGAGGGCCGCCCAAGCGGACTCGGTCGGGGGCGGCTCCGCCATTCTACGCTTCCTTTGCCCGTTTGGAAATGGCGCTCGCGACAGCCGTCCCGACCTCGCTGCACTTCGCGGTGCCACCGAGATCGTAGGTGAGCGTCTTGCCGGCTTTGAGGACGGTCACGACGGCCCTTTCGACGGCGGCGGCCGCTTCTCGCATCGCCTTGTCCCCTTTCCGTCGTCCGAGCCAATCCAGCATCATCTGGACCGCAAGGATCATGGCGATCGGATTCACCTCGTCCTTCCCCGCGTGCTTCGGCGCGCTCCCGTGGATCGGCTCGAACATCGCGTGCGTGTCGCCGATGTTCCCGCCCGCGGCCATGCCCATGCCGCCCTGGAGGACAGCCGCGAGGTCCGTCGCAATGTCCCCGAACACGTTGGACGTCACCGCGACGTCGTACGCCTCCGGGGAGCGAATGAGCCACTGCTGGAACGCGTCGATGTAGGCGTAATCCTTCTGAATCGTCGGGTAGCTCGCCGCGACTTCGTCGTAGATTTGGCGGAAGAGCTTGCAGCCCGCCGTCACGTTCGATTTGTCGACGCACGTGACACGCCGTTCATGGTTCACCGGAGCGCCGTCGCGCCGCTTCGATAGCTCGAATGCGAAACGGATGACGCGCTCCGCGCCCTTCCGGGTGATGATGCGGCTGTCGACGGCGAGTTCCCTCGTCCCGCCGCGCTCGAGGAACCCCCGGGTCGGCGTGTAGAGACCCTCCGTATTCTCCCGCACGATCACGAAATCCACCTTGCCCGGTTCCCAGACCTGCTTGAAGCCGTCGTGGATCTTGTGCCGGACGTTCGGGTAGAGCTTCGTCGGGCGGACGTTGGCGTAGAGGTCCAGGCCGAACCGCAATCCGAACACGACGCCGATGCCCGCGATCTCGCCGTTCGGGAGGACGGCTTGCGGGAGCCCGACGGCCCCGAGGAGGATCGCGTCCGCGGCCTTGCACGACTCGAACGCGCCATCGGGCCACTCTTCGCCGGCGTCGAGGTAGTGCTGGCCTCCGCACGGGTACGGCACGAGCTCGAACGAGAGACCGTACGCTGCCTCGATGGCCTTCACGGCCTTCACGCCCTCCCGCATAACCTCCGGTCCGACGCCGTCGCCCGGCAGGAGGACGAGCTTGTACGCCACCGAGCCGCCGAAAGGAGAGGGCGGGGGATAAGGATTCGGAGGCCACACATGGGTTCGAACGGACCAGGCCGAGTTAACCTTGTTTAAGGTTGACTTGCACCCACCGCAAGCCGCGCCACGATGGCCTTTTGCGCTGGAAGCGGTGTGCGGTTCCACGATGCCCGATGAACGGCCTGCCTCTTTGCCTTCAGACCTCCCGGTCCCCGTCGACGACGGGGCATGCGATCACCTTCCCGGAAAGCGCGTCGCTTCGATCGCGTTGCGATCGACCGCAGGTCGTTCCGTCGATCTCGCCGCCGCACGGGGGACGACAGTCGTCTACGTCTATCCGCACACGGGGCGGCCGGACGAAGCGACGCCGAAGGACTGGGATCTCATCCCCGGGGCCCGCGGATGCACGCCCGAGACGTGCGCGTTCAGGGACCACGACGCAGAGCTTCGCGCGCTCGGGGCCCGGGTGTACGGCGTGAGCACGGACCCGCCGGAGTGGCAGCGCGAGGCGGCCGAGCGGCTCCATCTTCCGTTCGAATTGCTGAGCGATGCGGACCGGGCGTGGTCGAAGCCCCTGCGCCTCCCGACCTTCGACTTCCGGGGCCAAGTCTTCCTGAAGCGGCTCACACTCATCCTCGTGGACGACCGAGTGAACAAAGTGTTCTATCCGGTGTTTCCCCCGGATCGGAGCCCCGCGGACGTCATTGCGTTTCTCCGCCAGAAACGCGGCGGGCGATGACACCGCGATTCACGGCGACTTCGCCGCGAGCTCCTTTCGCAGCTTCGGGACGAGCCCGCCCGCCTCAAGGATTTCGAGGACGTTCGGCGGGAGAGGCGAGAACCGCGTCACGACGGAACCCGGCAGGCGGATTTCCCCGCGGGGCATGTCGATCTCGACCGTGTCGCCCTCCTTCACTTTCTCACGAAGGCCCGGACATTCGATCACCGGAAATCCGAGGTTGATGGCGTTGCGGAAGAAAATCCGCGCGAACGAATTCGCGAGGATCGCCGAGATGCCGAGAGTTCTGAGGGCGATCGGCGCTTGCTCCCGGCTCGAGCCGCATCCGAAGTTCGCTCCCGCCACGATGATGTCGCCGGGCTGGACCTTCTTCGCCCAGGTCGGATCGACCGCTTCGAACGCATGATCCGCGAACACCTTCGGGTCCGTGGTGCCCAGGTACTTGCCCGCGATGATGTGGTCCGTCGAGATGTCGTCCCCGAACGTCCACACGCGGCCCTCGAAGCGGGTCTGCATGGGCAACTAAGCAGGCCCCGTGGAGCGATAAGCTTGCTGGAATTGGAATCGGTCGCAACGTACATGTAGTCGAAGTCGGGATCGTCTTCGTAATGCGTCCCACATCCATGGGTATCGTCGACGCCGCCGTCACGCTGTTCTCCCGCGATCTCTCCCGGCGTGAAGAGGTTGGCATGATCGTTGACACCGGTTGCTTCCTGACTTGGGTTCACGAGGAGATCTTGCTGCGCCTCGGGCATCGACCCACTGAGGTGCGACATTTTCGCACGATTGAGGGAGCGCCGGTCGATCGTCCGGTGTGCGAAGCGAAGATCGAGTGTCAAGGACGGAGGGCGAGCACTTTTGTCGTATTCGCTCGGCCGGGCGACGCGCAGGTGCTCGGGGCCTACGCGCTGGAAGGCCTCGGCCTCGAGGTGGACCCCTCCGCACGAGCACTCAAGACCGTTGACGTCTATCTGGCGCTCGCGGCCGGCTAGACTTTCCGCGGGTCTGTGATCTCTCCGTGGATCGCCGACGCCGTCACGGTCCACGGGCTCGCGAGATACACTTGGGCCTGCGGCGACCCCATGCGGCCGGGGTAATTGCGGTTCGTCGAGGAAATGCACACCTCGTCCCCCGCCAGGGTCCCCATGTGCCCGCCGAAGCATGGCCCGCACGTGGAGGAGGTGAACGTCGCACCCGCGTCGAGGAAGACCTCCACGAGGCCCTCCTTGAGCGCCTGCCGGTAGATGATCTGCGAGGCGGGAGTGATCTGGAACCGCACGCCGGCCGCCACCTTCTCGCCTCTCAGCAATTCCGCCGCGATCCGCAAATCCTCGATCCGAGCGTTCGTGCAGGACCCGAGGAACGCGACATCGATCTTCGTGCCTTCGACGTCCTCGACCGGCTTGAGATTCGCGGGGTTCGAAGGGCACGCGACCTGCGGGCCCATCCCGTCGACGTCGAACGCGAACGTCCTCGCGAACGTCGCCCCTTCGTCCGAGTCGATCGGCCGGAACGGCGCGCCCGCATGGGCCAGATACTCCTTCGTCACGGAATCCGCCTCGATCATCCCGACCTTCGCGCCCATCTCCGTCGTCATGTTGCAGAGCACGAAGCGCTCGTTCATCGGGAACGCCTTCACGGTGGGACCTTTGAACTCGACCGCCGCGTAGCGCGCGCCGTCGTCCCCCGTCGTGCCGATCACCTTGAGGATGACGTCCTTCGCGCCCGTGCGGTCGGCGAGTGTCCCCCGGATGTCGACGCGGATCGTCTCCGGAACGCGCAGCCACAACCGGCCGGTCGCCATCACGGCGGCCGTGTCCGTCGCGCCGATCCCCGCCGCGAACGCCCCGACCGCGCCGACCATGTTCGTGTGGCTGTCGCTGCCGATCACGAGATCCCACGGATGGGCGTACCCGCGTTCCGCGATGAGCTGGTGCACGATGCCGTGGTCCCCTACGTCGTGGAACCGCCGGATCCCCTGCTTGTGGCAGAAATCGCGGATCGTCTGATGCATCTTCGCGATCTCGGGCGTCGGCGGGGGGACCCAGTGGTCCAGCGTGACGACGATCTTCTCCGGGTCCCAGACCTTCATCGTGCCGATCTCGTTGAAAGGTAGGAGTGCCATCGCGAGCATCTCGTGCATGTAGAGCAAGTCGACGGCCCCGTCGATGATCTGTCCCGGGCGGACGGAGTCGACGTGGCTTGCCCGCGCGAGGATCTTCTCCGCCATCGTGAGCGCGGTCATGACCTGCCGTACATCATCCCCGGGCGGCTCATAAAGCTGGCCTGTCCGGAGACGCCCGCTAGCGGTTCGCAGGCAGGGCTGTGACCTGTTGGGTGTAGTCGCGCATGCCGTCGACGCGCAGCGCGTCCGGCGCGAACCGGCCGCCGAAGTGGAGCCCGTCCGGGAGCGGGTCATACGCCGGGACCAAGGCTAAAAAGGCGGGAGCGTTAGGCGGGCCGTGAGTCCTCGGCGTCTGCGGGGCGCTGCGTTCGCGATGCTCTGCGTGATCTGGGGATCGACCTGGCTCGCGATCCGGATCGGCCTGCAGGGAGCTCCGCCGTTCCTCGCGGCCTCTCTTCGGTTCTTCCTCTCCGCGGTCACTCTCGCAGGGATTGCGGCGCTCCTCCGCTCGAAATGGCCCGGGAACCGGACGGAGTGGAGCCTCGTAGCGTTCGTCGGGATCGTGTTCTTCGCCGCCGACTACGGGCTGATCTACTGGGGCGAGAACAACGGTGTCGAGAGCGGCCTGTCCGCGGTCCTGTTCGCGACCTTTCCCTTCCAGACCGCGCTCGTCGCGAACGCGTTCCTCCGGGAAGAACGCCTCACCCTTCAAAAGCTCGCAGGAATCGGGCTCGGGTTCGGCGGCATCCTGCTCGTCTTCCGCGCGCAGATCGGGACGGCCGGGTTCGCGAAGGCGTTCCCCATGCTCGCCATCGTCCTCGGCGCGACCTGCGCCGCTTTCTCAATCGTCGCCATCAAGCGCTGGGGCCACGACGTGGACCCGGTGACCTTCAACGCGGCCGCGATGGGCGTGGGTGCCGCGGCCTTGGCCGCCGTCTCCCTCCTTGCAACCGAGAGATGGAGCGTGCCGACCTGGCCAGAAGGGATCGGCGCGATCATCTACCTCGCGCTCGCGGGGTCCGTCGTCACGTTCGTCGCCTGGCAATGGCTCCTCAAGCAGACCGAGGCGACCTTCCTGTCGTTCGTCGCGCTCGTCATCCCGATCGTCGCGCTCCTGCTCGGAGCCACGCTGGCGCAGGAATCGTTCGAACCGATCGACTTGGCCGGCGCGGCGATCGTGCTCCTCGGAATCTACGTCTCGAGCTCCCGCCGGGTTGCCGCGATCGGGCGGGCGGCGATCGGTCCCAGGCGGGCCGCCTCGAATCCGGGAGATCCACCCGGAGATCCGCCGAGCCGCGGGGGCTAGCGGTGCCTACGGCTCTCCCTTCGGGCGGGAGACGCCCGACTTGATTGCGAGAGCCCAGAACTCCTCATCCGTCACCCCGCGGTGCTTTTCCACGCGCTCACGGAACGACGCGACGAAGGCCCGCTGGTCTTCCTTCGACCTGGCTTCCGAGAACTCCTTGATCCGCCGCACGAGCTCCGCCACCTGCTCCGGCGTCGCATCGACGCTGCGCGACCGCAGCTTCTCCGCGACGGCGACAGACCCGGTGTGCTTCCCGAAGACGAACGTCCGATGTCGCCCGATCCGCTCCGGCTGGATCGGCTCATAGGTGGCGGTGTGCTTGATCACGCCGTGCGCGTGGATCCCGGACTCGTGGGCGAAGGCGTTGGGTCCCACGAGGGGCTTCGCGACGCCGACCGGGATGCCGCTCAGTTCCTCGACAAGCTGCGAGAGCTCGTAGATCCGCGAGACGTCGATCCGGGTGTCGTAGCCGTAGAGCGCCTCGAGGGCGAGCACGAGTTCCTCGAAGCTCGCATTCCCTGCGCGCTCGCCGAGGCCGTTCACACAGGTGTGCGGCACCTGCACGCCTTCCTCGACCGCCGCGAGGCTGTTCGCGACCGCGAGCCCGAAGTCGTTGTGCCCGTGGAACGATAGCTCCTTCGTGCGGAGGCGCGGTTTGAGCGCGTTGAAGAACCAGCGGATCCCCGGTGGCGTCATCACGCCGACCGTGTCGCAGATGACGGCCCGGTGCGCGCCCGCCTCCGTGCACGCGTTGTACAGCTCGACGACGAAGTCGAGGTCGGCGCGGAACGTGTCTTCCGTCACGAACGACACGTCGACGCCGTGAGCGACCGCATATTCCGTCTCTTCGACCGCGACGTCCTTGACCTGCTCCCGAGTCATCGAGAGCTTGTGTTTGATGTGCAGGTCCGAGCCGGCCGTGAAGAGGGCGATCTCGTCGACGCCGCAATCGATGCACGCCTCGACGTCCTTCCGCACCGTCCGCGCGGCGGCCATGACGGTCGCATCGAGGCCGTCGTTCGCAATCGCGCGCACCCCACGCGCTTCCTCCTTCGAGACGACCGGGATGCCGACGTCCATGATGGGGACGCGGATCTCGTCCATCAGCCGCGCGATCTGTAGTTTCTCCTCCGGCGTGTACGCCACGCCCGGCGTCTGCTCGCCATCGCGGAGCGTCTCCTCCCAGATCCGCATCCCCTTCGGGATGCGCGCGGCGAGGCCGGACTCGACGAGGTAGTTGTGGACGAGGCGTTCCTCCGGGATGGCGCTCCCCAGCGTGTGCACCCGTGAAGGGCCCGTCACGACTTGAAGGCACGCGTCGTCGGGTTTATCGATTCGGCAGCGTTCGCCGAGCGGTGCTGCGTCCGATCAAGTCGGGGCTCGAGTTCGAGGCCGCGTTCCCCGTGAAGGGCCGGGTCCTGCAGGCCGTCATGTGCGAGTGCGAAGAGGAGGGCGAGATCCGCATCCGCGTGGCCCGCGATCCGAAGAAAGGCTGGTCGTACGATCCCAAGGATGCGGCGACGTTCGTGGACATCCACGCGTACGATCCGCGGGACGCGTACGAAAAGGTCCGAGCGGGAGAGTGGGCCGAGGGCCGGATCGTGTGTTACGGCTACCTGAAACGGGTCCACTCGCGCGCCATCGAGCCGCCCGGAGCGGTGCTCGAAAGCGGCTCGCGGCTCATCGGCGCAGTCCACGTGGACGGCACGGTGGAGATCGACTTCGGGCTGTTCCAGACGCTCCTCGCATTCGAGGACGACGACCAGCGTCGGAAGGTGCTGAAGGACGCGGGCCTCAAGGGCGGATCGTTCGTCGCGACGGACGTCGGCGTGGACATCGAGCTCAAGCGGTGGGGTACCCGCGAGACGATCTTGCGGCGCGGCTGAGTGGGCGTTCGCCCGACCCGCTTCGTGTCACTTCGGGCGCCTCTCCCGGAGACGCTCCATCGCGGCCCGGTAGTCGTCGGACCACAGCAGCTGCACCGCATGCTGCGATTCCAGGAGGAAGCGGTTCCGGTACGGTTTCTCGTCCCCTTCCGTCAGGACGCGTTTGACCGCCTTCACGGACGCGCGCGGCTTCTGCGCGAAGACGTCCGCGAGGGCCGATGCCTGCTCGACCGCCTTGTCCGGGGCGCAGAGATGGTCCACGATTCCCATGCGCAACGCGTCGAGCGCCTTGACCTCCTTTCCCGCGAGCAGGATCTCCAGGGCGTTCGAACGACCGACGAGCCGCGAGAGCCGCGCGGTGCCACCATGGCTCGGCATCCATCCGAGGTCGACCTCCGGATGGGAGAACACCGCGCTCTCGTCCGCGATCCGGAGATCGCATGCGAGGGCGAGCTCGGCGCCGGCTCCCCGCACCACGCCGGCGAGCGCTGCAATCGTGGGCTTCGTCAGGTGCTCGAGCGCCCAGAGGGCGTCTTGGCCGCGGCGGATCGCGTCCTGCGCCTCCTTCGGCGCGAGCCTCGACCACTCCTCCATGTCGACCCCGGCGGAGAAATGCGCCGGTCCCGCGCCGGAGACCACGACCGCGCGGATCGCGTCATCCTTCTCGATCGTCTCGACGAGGCCGGGCAACTCCGAGATCATGGAGAGGCGCAGGAGGTTCCGCGGGGGGTTGTCAATCCACAACGCCGCGACGCGCTCCTTCGCCTCGATGCGGAACCGGGCCTCCGAGGACATGGGCCCCTCCCATGGGGACCCGCGGCGGATAATCGTTGCGCACGCGCGGCGCATGCGGACAGCTTTTTGCCTGACGCCGCGATACCACGTCCGATGCAGGGGGAGGCGGCCCTCGAGAAGCCGTGGCATCGCTCCTGGCCCAAGGGCATCCCTCACTCCCTTGAGTACCCCGATATCCCGGTCCACGAGTTGCTCCGGCGTGCGGCGAAGGAGCACGCGGACCGGCCGGCCGTGACGTTCTACGGGAAGACTTTGACATACCGCGAGCTCGATGACGCCGCGGACCGGTTCGCCTCGGGCCTCCGAGGGATCGGCGTGCGGTCGGGAGAGCGCGTCTCCCTCGTCCTGCCGAACACGCCGCACTTCGTCGTCGCATTCTTCGGCGTGCTCCGGGCGGGCGGCATCGCCGTCCAGACGAACCCGCTGTACACGCCTCGAGAACTCGAGGCCCTATGGAACGACGCCGGGGTCGAGACCGTGATCGCGCTCGACCTATTCTGGCACAACGTCTCGAAGGCGAAGAGCCGCACCGGGGTCCAGCGCATCGTCGTGTGCGACGTCCGGGAATTCCTGCGGACGCCGTTGAGGCAGCTCTACCCGATCAAGAAGCGGCGGGACCTCAAGAAGCAGGGCCACTGGCCCCTCGCGATCCCGTCGGAGCGGTGGATCCATCGATTCGCGGACGTCGCGAAGGCCTCCGCGGATCCCGGCCGGGAGGTGCGCGCTCGGCCGGACGACGTCGCGGTCCTCCAATACACGGGCGGGACGACCGGCACGCCCAAAGGAGCGATGCTGACCCACCGCAAGACCGCCTCGTGGCTCCCTGCGGGATCCTCGGGCCCGGAGCGCGTCCTGGGGGCGATCCCCCTCTTCCACGTGTACGGGCTGACGGCCGTGATGCTCTTCTCGATCGTCATGGGGGACGAGATGATCCTATACCCGAATCCGCGGGAGATCGAAGCGATCCTCAAGGTGATCGACAAGACGAAGCCTGGGATCTTCCCCGGCGTGCCGACGATGTACATCGCGATCCTCCGCCATCCGAAGCTCGCGAAGTACGACCTCCGATCGATCCGGGCGTGCATCTCGGGGGCCGCGCCGCTCCCCAACGAAGTGCGCAAGCAGTTCGAGGCCGCGACGGGCGGGCGTCTCGTCGAGGGATACGGCCTGACGGAGGCGTCGCCGGTCACCCACTGCAACCCCCTGAACGGCGTCGTCAAGGAGTGCATCGGGATCCCGTTCCCGGACACGGACGCCCGGATCGTGGATGCCGACGACCCGACGAAGGCGATGCCTCAGGGCGAGTCGGGCGAGCTGGCGATCCGTGGCCCGCAGGTGATGAAGGGATACTGGAACAAGCCGGAGGAAACGGCGGCGGTCGTGCGCGATGGGTGGCTCCTCACGGGCGACATCGCCCGAATGGACACGGACGGGTACTTCTCGATTGTCGACCGCAAGAAGGACATGATCCTCTGCTCCGGCTACAACGTCTACCCGCGGGAGGTCGAGGAGGTCCTGTTCATGCATCCCGCGGTCGCGCAGGCGGCCGCGATCGGTGTCCCGGACCCGTATCGGGGCGAGACGGTCAAGGCGTTCGTCGTCCTGAAGGCCGGGACGACGGCGACGGCTGACGAGATCATCGCATTCTGCAAGGAGCGCCTCGCGTCGTTCAAGGTCCCGAAGCAGGTCGAGTTCACGAACGAACTTCCGATCTCGCTCGTCGGCAAGGTCCTGCGCCGGGAGCTGCGAGAGCGGGAGCTCGCGAAGGCCTCCGCCGCCCGCTAATCCTCTCATGAGAAACGGGTCGAAACGGCCGCCGTGCCGAGGAAGCGGCCCAAGTCGTCGGCTTCCTCCCGGACGAGCGCGCGGGTCGCCCGGGCCATCGCGCGGAAAGGCGTGACGCGGACCGATAGGCGAGCGCCCTTCCGTTCGTGGGACCACACGCCCGCGACCCGCCCGTCCACAAGGACGACGGCTGCGAGCCAACCTTGTGGACGATACACGCGTTTGTAGTGAGCCGCATCGACCAGGTGGCCCTTGTCCACGTGCCCGAGGAGCAATGAGTCGAAGAATGGGAGGAGGCGGACGACCGGCCCGTCGAGCTTTGCCCGGCGCAAGGTCGCGAGGTCGTCGCGGAGCACCCAGCCGACGCGCCCGGCGACCTCGAGCGCGGCCATCTCCGGCTCGAGGCGTCTCCAGACATCACGGGCGTCTGCGGCCGTCATGTACGTCCAGCGCGCGTAATCGCGAACGGTCGCGGGGCCGTGCGCTCGAAGGTACCGCCTCAGCAGTTCGAGTTCGGCCTTTTCAGCGGGCACGTCGGCGAAGTTCGGAAGCCAGTCCCCCGGGCGGACGAACGTGGCCTCCGCTCCGCGCGCGGGACCGAAACAGGCGAGGCCACGCTGACCCGCGAGGAACACGATCCCGTCGAGGGACAACGTGGTCCCGCCGATTTGGAACCCGGTTGCGTTCGACGGTCCACCCCATCCGCGACCCGACTTCGTGGCGATTTTGATCCCGAGCTTGTCGCGGATCCGTTCCGCGATCTCCATCCGCGTGAGCGGTCGATCGAGCACGTCCCGCATCGCGCCGACGAGCCGATCGACCTCGTCAATCGGAATTCCCTTGCGACGCATCCACGCCGTCGAGCGGGCGTCCCGCCGCATCGACCCGCGCACGAATACGCCAAAGTCTTTGGACGGGATGATGTGGAGCGCTCCCCGAATGCACCACGTCTTCACGAGGGTCCGCTCTTTCGTGAGCGCCGCATTGACGTCTTCGAGCCGCAAGCCCCGGGTCCGAGCCCACAGGGAGGTCTGCGCGGCGGATAGAACCTGGGCCTGCGCGCCCGCCATGTCGCCTACGACCCGCAACAGGCCGGATTTCGGCGCACGTTTCACCAAGTGATGTCGGGACAATCGGAACGCGGCAACCTGCTCCGGTGAGAGTTCTGAGGCGTCGGTGGGCGTGGCCTTCGATTTCATCTCCGCCCGCTATCGCGACAAGGGCGGGATAAGGTTTTGCGGGAGGGCGGTATGCGGACCGTGCGCCCCCGCAGCCTCCGAAACCTTAAGCCGGAGCGAGGGTTGCACGCCTCCCAGCCCCCGGTGGACACCATGGGAAAAGTGGAACGACCGAGCCTCGAGAGCCTCATCATGGATTTCGCGATGTCCTTGACACGGCGCGCGACATGCAAGCGCGCCCAGTTTTCTTGCGTCATCACGTCCGAGGACATGACCCAGATCTATGGATTCGGGTATAATGGGACGGCGAAAGGATTCTCGCACGATGATTGCAAGTTCGACCAACCGGGGAACTGCCAATGCGTTCACGCCGAGCAGAACGCACTGATCAAGGTGCGCGTGAACGATCCGCGCAAGGTGGTGTTCGTCACGGGCCAACCGTGCGTGACGTGCGCGAAGCTGATCATCAACAGCGGCGCGTCGAAGGTGTATTACCGCAGCGCGTATCGGAGTGATGAAGGGCTCGAACTTTTCAAGAGAGCCGGAGTCGAAGTCGAGCGCGTGTGACCAGGCCACCCGGCCGACGAGCTTCTCGGTCGGCCTCTGTTTTGCGGCGTCTTCTCCCCTGCTGCGCCTTTCGATGTGACCGGCTCAGACCCAGATCCCGAGGACGAGCCCCATCGCGAGGAACGAGACCAGGGTGTGGCTGAGGTTGATCCCGACGAGCTTCCCCGGGCGACCTTCGAAGATGCCGCCGGTAATCATCCCGGTCATCGGGAACCCGAACCAGACGAGGAGTCCAACGACCAAACCGCCGCTGACCCCGGCCGGCAGCCCGACGTTCGCCAGCCGAGCGTACTGGAGGATAATCCCGAGCACGAACGAGGCGATGAAGGAACCAACGAGTCCGACCGCGAACCCTTTCGGCGCCTGCTTTCGCATCGCCTCCTTGTCCGCCTCGGTCTTCCCCAGGGCGGCCATCCACGCCTTCCCGAACACGGGCCCCGCGTACCAGATTCCCCCAATCACGAGGCTCACGATCGTCGCCGCGATGACGGCGATAAAGAAGTTGGCGTCCAGCATCAGCGCCATGCGAGTTCCCCTCGAATTCTCTGAGCCGCTCGAACCGGCTTATATTTATGTCACAGACATCGCATGATTTTGTCGAGGACGGAACTTCTCTGCGGTTCCCGGTCGAGGATGCCTCCGTTCATCCGGGACCCGGCACGGCATCCGGTGCCGGCGGAGGGCGAGGCACGGGGGCGGGTGCACTCGCCTCCGTCGTCGACTGCTCTTTCGGAGGCCGCATCAGGTCGCGGATCACGGGCGTGTACGGGTCGACGAGGCCACCCGCGAATCCGCGCTCGCCCAAAGCCGCCACATCCGTTTCCTGGACGCCCCCGCCGACGTACAGCTCGGCGTCAAGCCCTTCCAAGAGGGCGAGCAGCTCCGGGTCCGGCCCGAGTTCGGTCCCGAGCCGACGCAAGTCCATCACGCAGAGCGATGGGAAGCCAATCGAACGCAGGCGTTTCGCGACGTCACGCAGTTCGACCTGCGGTTTCCGCCGGTCTCCCCAGACGACCCGACCGTCCCAGTCGAGGCAGGGCAGAACCTCGGACGACAGCCCGTACAGCTCCGCGAACGCGCCGACGCCGACGAGGGTCTTCGACCCCGCGACGACCCGCTCGACGTCGAGCATATAGCCGTCCATGACTTCCTCCGGCTCGCGGCCACCGGAGTCGAGCCACACGTCGCACCGCTTCACCAGGTGGCGCGTCACATCGAAGTTCGGGTTCGCGCGGTTCACTCCGCTGAGGTCGAGCATGAAGATGCGGGCCGCGTTGTAGCGCGGGCCCCCGATCGCGTCCCAATACTCCTGGAACGAGGCGCGGTACGCGGTCGGCTGCAGCCGGCCGTCTTCCCACCGGACGCCCGTCACGCTGGCGACGCGGATGGGCACGAGGTCC